>JAANMY010000192.1_pt1 | contig 87202 bp, 83 predicted proteins | sample 7279691 | NCBI WGS metagenome assembly JAANMY01 (sample SAMN14094543, study PRJNA606508) | bioreactor metagenome | isolation source: A lab-scale SPAN reactor treating ammonium-rich wastewater day 388 | place: Ireland: Galway | collected 2018-02-07 | reverse complement strand
GGACCTCGCACGTGCAGACGGTGTCAATCATCAATCAGCGGGGGGGGTGCGGGAAGACGACTTCGGCGATCAGCCTGGCGGGGATGTTCGCGAAGCGTGGCCGACGGACGCTGCTGGTGGACATGGACCCGCAGTCGCACTGCGCGGCGGGGCTGTCGATCCCCGAGGCGCGGATCGAGGTGGACATCGGGGATGCGCTCCTTGCGGAGGGGCGCGGGGTGGACGTGTCGAAGTTGATCTGGCGAGCGGCGCGGAACCTGGACCTGATCCCGAGCCGGACGAGGCTGGCGGGGGTGGAGGCGGCGCGTGGGGGGCTCGCGGAGGCGGCGAACCGGGAGCGTCGACTTGCTGGGGTGCTGGCGGGGTTGAAAGGGAACTATGACCTGGCGCTGGTGGATTGCCCGCCATCGATCGGGCTGCTGACGTTCAATGCCCTTGCGGCGGCGGATTGTGTGCTGATCCCGGTGGAGACGGCGTATTTCTCGCTGCAGGGTGCGACGAAGCAGGTGGCGACGATCCGGTCGCTGTCGAAGCGGCTGGAACGAGCCCCGGCGTATTTCCTGGTCGCGACGATGCACGACGAGGGGAGCGCGGTGTCGCGGGACATGCTGGAGGAGTTGAGGCGGAAGTTCGGGAAGCGGGTCGCGCCGGTGGTGGTGCGGCACGACGCGAAACTGAGAGAGGCGGCGAGTTTCGGGCAGGGGATCGCGGAGTTCGCGAGCGAGAGCCGGGGTGCGCAGGACTACGCGGCGCTGGCGGACTGGTTGACGGAGGTGCTCGGGGTGGTGTCGGGGAGCAGGCCTCGGGTGCCCGAGCGGGTGGTTGCGGAGGGTGATGAGGCGTACGGCGCGGTGACGGTGAGGACGTCTGCGGCGGGATCGACCGGGGAACTGGCGCGGCGCGTGATGGCGGAGGAGGCGGGGGAGAAGGGGCGGGTGGAGGCTCCCGGGCTGGAGACGGCTCAGGGGGGCGGGGTGGCGGTGGCGGAAGGGCCGCCGGCGGACCCGATCGGACGGGCGAGGGAGTTGGCGGAGCGAGCGAAGCGATTTGCGGAGCGATCGGCGGCGTTGCGGACACGCGAGGCGGGGAAGGTGGAGGAGCGCCGAGAGGCGAAGGCGGTGCCTTCGCACCTGCTGGGGGTGAGATGGACGCGGCGCGGGCTGCTGTTCGTGCAGCCGTTGTCGGCGGCGCAGGAGATGGCGGTGGCGGGTGACTTCAACGGGTGGTCGCCCGAGGCGGGACGGATGAAGCGGAACGAAGAACTCGGTGTGTTCGAGGCGTGCCTGGCGGCGGGGCCGGGGCGGCACTCGTATCGGCTGTACGTGGATGGTCGATGGATGACCGATCCGTACAACGCGAGGACGGAGCCCAACCCGTTCGGGGAATCCAACAGCGTGGTGGAGGTGGAGTGAGGGCGGGGCGCGATCACGGAGGGGAGCGTCGGATGAACGGGAACGGGCAGTCGGGGTCGCGGATGCCTGGGGAGTTGATGCTGGACGGCGTGGACGCGCTGGCGGAGTTGTTCCTTGGGCCGGGGGAGGGTGAGACGAACGGTTCGCCGCGGCGGGGACCGGAGGAAGGGCTGCGGGAGCGTGACGAGGCGGGCGGAGGGGCGAAGGCATCGATCGAGGTGGTGGTGACGGGGCACCTGCCGACGATGGCGTCGGCGTGGGTGATGCAGTATGCGCGGGACCGAGCGCGTGCCCTTGGGGGATGGGTGGGGGTGGTGCGGGTGAGGCCCGAGGGCGTGACGATCGAACTGGCGGGAGAAGGGCGCGGGGAGGAGGGGCCGAGGATCGGCGCGGTTGGCGGGGTGGAGGCGGGGATCAGGGCCGCGGCGTCGCACGCGAGGGCGTGGATCGTGCGGTCGGAGGAAGGGGAGGTTGCGGGGCTGGAGGCGGTGGGCGCGGTTCGGCTGCTCTGCGGGGCGGATGAGGCGTCGATCGTGGGGGCGTATCGCGAGATCAAGGCGATGTGCGGTGGGGAGGGGAGGCCCGTGGGGGCGAAGGCGGGCGTGGTGATTGTGGGGGCGACGGAGGACAAGGCGCGCGAGGCGGCGAGGAAGATCGCGCACGCATCGAGGACGTTCCTGGGGCGAGAGGTGAGCGTGGAGATCGGGAGCGCGCGGATCTCGGGGGGGCGTGCGGTCGGGGTCTATGACGGCGAGGGGGTGGCGGCGGCGGAGGTGGTGGGGCTGATCGCGGCGTGTGCGGGCGGAAGTGATGGGGCGAGGGAGGAACCGATGCCGCCGGGCCCGAAGGCGGGGTGCGAGGTCGAGGTGTGCATCGGTGATCCGGAGGAGCGAACGGGCGAGTTGCAGGCAGCGGGCGTGACGAGGCAGGAGGAGCAGCGTGCGGCTCCGTTCATGCCGGGGCTTGTGGGGCGAGTGGCGGGGTTGATCGGTGTGGAGGTGGAATGCCCGAGGTTCGCGGGGGTGGAACTGGGGGTCGATGGATCGGGCGGGCTGCACGTGATGGTGCGGGCCGAGCGCGGGGAGGTGGGCGAGGCGGTGCGCGTGTTGCTTGGCGCATCGGCATGGGCGCGGGAGCACGTCGGGGTGCTGAGGAAGATGGGGGGCGCGGCGGGGACGATCTCCGGGTCGAGAGCGGTGACGATGCACATGTTCACGGATGACCCTGCGGGTGCGAGGTCGATTCTGGACGCGGAGGTGCGAGTGCATGTTCTCGCGGCGGTGGAGGTGGAGGGACGTGTGGGGTGGTATTGCACGCCGCTGAACTGAGGGATGTCGTCTGGAGAAGTGTTCGAGACGGATTGACGGGGGCGGAGCGAAGCCCTATGGTTGGATCAGATTGCGGGGTGGAGCAGTCCGGTAGCTCGTCGGGCTCATAACCCGAAGGTCACAGGTTCAAATCCTGTCCCCGCTATTGCCGGGCCGGTTGCGAAAGCAGCCGGCCCTTTGGTTTTCAGGGAACGCCGCCGAGAGACCTCGGCGGCGTTTTCGCGTTTTGGCCCACGTTCCGAAGGGTTCGCCAGACCGGCCGCCCGCGGGTCGGGTCTCTGCCGAACCGCATCGCCATAACCGGCTTCGGCCCACTCGGGCCTCACGCGCGCGATTTTGGCCCAAAGTCTCTCCGCGTCTCTCGTCGCCGGGTGCCCGGGTTATATGGGGTTCGTGCTCGCGAAGGCGGAATGGATGCGGTTGCAACCGTGATCCGCTGGCTATCGCGCCACGCGGCGCGCGACTTTTGCATAAAGGCTTGCGGTGATGCGGCTGTGATCGTCGCGGCCATTCTCTCCGGCACGGAGCTCACCGTGATCTCAAACACCCGGCCCGAGTCCATGACGCCTGCGGAGCGCGACGCGGAAGTGGCGAGCATCTTCGCCCGCGGCCTTGCGCGGGCCATCCATGCGGAACGTTCGCGTTCCACCCGGGAGGCGAGCGACCTGGCGAAATCTGACGCCGATCGACTTGAACTTCCGCAGCATGCGGACCTCAGTGTCTCCGCACGGCCCCGGGGTTAGGGCTCCGGACCATGCGAAGAGGAACCGCCATGCCCGATGCGATTGAACGACAACTCGGCGAGCTTCAGCGGATGACCACCAGCGACTTGGTGGACCGCTACGAGGAACTCCACGGTCACGCCTGCCGCACGCGCCACCGCGCCTATCTGATCCGCAAGATCGCGTGGCGCATCCAGGCCAACGCGGAGGGCGACCTGAGCGAGCGAGCCAAGCGGCGGGCGGCGGAACTCGCCGACGACGCCGAGATCCGGACGATGGCTCCCCGCTCGTACACCTCCCCGCCGCAGCCCGGCGAGATCCGCACCTGCGTGCGGTCGCTCGACCCGCGCGACCGGCGCGATCCCCGGCTGCCGCCGCCCGGCTCCGCGATCGTCCGCCAGTACAAGGGGCGGACGATCCGGGTGATGGTGCTCGCGGACGGTGAAGGCTTCGAGTTCGATGGCGAGCGGTACGGCACGCTCTCGGTGATCGCCAAGAAGGTGACGGGCCAGCACATCAACGGGTACCGCTTCTTCGGATTGCGGGGTGGGCGATGACCAAGCGAGGCCGAACGCCCAGCGTGCCGCCATCGCGGGAACGGGGCGCGGGAGCGCCCGGGCCGATCCGGTGCGCGATCTACACCCGCAAGAGCAGCGAGGAGGGGCTCGAACTCGAGTTCAACTCCCTCGACGCCCAGCGGGAGGCGGCGGAGGCGTACATCGCCAGCCAGCGGAACGAAGGGTGGATCTGCCTTCCGGACCGCTACGACGACGGCGGCTTCTCCGGCGGCAGCATGGAACGGCCAGCGCTGGAGCAGCTCCTGAAGGACATCGAGGCCGGCAAGGTTGACTGCGTCGTGGTCTACAAGGTGGACCGACTGAGCCGTTCGCTCATGGACTTCGCCCGCATCATGCAGACGTTCGACCGCAAGGGCGTCTCGTTCGTCTCGGTGACACAGCAGTTCAACACCACGAGCTCGATGGGGCGGCTGACGCTCCACATCCTGCTCTCGTTCGCCCAGTTCGAGCGTGAGATCATCGGCGAGCGGATCCGCGACAAGATTGCCGCGCAGAAGCGCCGGGGCAAGTGGGCGGGCGGCGTGCCCATCCTGGGCTACGACGTCGACCGGTCCAGCGGCAGTCCCCGCTTGGTCGTCAATCCCCGCGAGGCAGCCAAGGTCCGCGAGATCTTCAAGATCTACCTCGACAAGGGGTCGCTCCAGCGTGCCGTCACCGAACTCAGGCACCGGGAGTGGAAGAACAAGCGCCGGGTGACCAAGAAGGGCGTCAGCGTCGGCGGCCAGCCCTTCAACACGGGCACCCTCCACGTTCTTCTGACCAACCCGCTTCTGACGGGCAAGATCGTCCACCGGGGCAACACCTACGACGGCGAGCACGAGGCGATCGTCGATCCCGCGTTGTTCGAGCGCGTCCGCCAGCAGCTCCTCGAGAACGGTCGGACCGGTGGTATCGAGATGCGCAACAAGTACGGGGCACTCCTGCGTGGGCTCCTGCGCTGCAAGAAGTGCGACTGCGCCATGATCCACACCTTCTACGGCAAGCGGAACAAGCAGTACCGCTACTACCGCTGTCTGGAAGCCATCAAGAACGGGGCGCACACCTGCGAGGCGTCGTCGCTGCCAGGGCTGGAGATCGAGAAGCTCGTGGTCGACGAGATCCGGACGCTCGGCAACGACCGGACGTTGCTGGACCGCATCCTTGCAGAAGCCCAGGTCAACGTAGACGAGGAACTGACGGCGCTGAAGTCGGAGCGGGCGTCGATCCACGCCTCGCTCGGCCGCTTGGAGAAGGAGTTGCGGGAGCTGGTAGCGGACCGGAGCGGGAGCACCGCTACCACCGCGCGGCTGGCCGCCGCTCACGAACGGGTCAGCGGGGCACGCACCCGCCTTGCCGAAGTCGAAACACGGCTGGGTTTAATCGGAGATAGCGCCATCACCCGCGAGGAGGCCCGCAAGGCGCTCAACGAGTTCGACGGGGTCTGGGCGCAACTGTCGCCTCGCGAGCAGGGCCGGGTGCTGAAGCTGCTCTTCTCGAAGATTGAGTACGACGCCGAGAACGCCACCGTCGCCGTGACGTTCCGGGCGACCGGGATTGCCGCCCTGTGCGCCCGCCGATTGGAGGAAGCCGCGTGACCACCGTCGTGAGAACCATCCACATCGCCCGAAAGGCCCGCCGCAAGCGCGTCGTTCTTGGCCCCGAGGCCCCGAAGGCCGACCTGCCGGGCCGTGTGCCCCGCGTGGCCCGCCTGATGGCGTTGGCGATCAAATACGACGGCCTCCTGCGACGGGGAGTCGTGGCGGACCTGTCCGAGCTCGCGCACCTGTGCCAGGTGACCCAGCCGCGGATGACGCAGATCATGAACCTGCTCCATCTTGCTCCGGATATACAGGAGCAGATCCTCTTCTTCCCGCCCGCGACCGTGGGACGGGAGCACCTCACCGAACGGCATTTGCGGCCACTCGTCGCGATTGATCGCTGGAAGTCACAGCGGCTACGCTGGAACGATCTGGTGCGGCAAGTTGCATCCGCCGATCGTCCAACGCGAGCAGGTCCGGATCGCCCCAACTCTTGTCGCCAAACCGGGTGAGTTTGCCCACCGGTGACCGGCAGGTTATCATCTCGTCAACTGTTTGGCAAACGCGGACGCCGCGTCTCGTCGGCACGGCGGCCCCGCGGCACAAGGTCTCACCGAATGAACTGCTTCCAATTGATCAAGACCGTCTTGGATGAGGCGTACAAGGCGATCCCCGGCAACGCGGCCGCGAAGGATGCTGCCGTCACGACCGCGCTGACGCAGCTCTCCAAGGAGTACAAGAACCTGACGACGGCCGGATGCCTCGACTACAGCGATCCCGCCCGTCGATTTGCGTACATCTTTCGGTACACGACTTCGCACGCAAACCTGGTGTATGAATGCATACGCGGGTCGAAGGAACTTCGCGCGGTATTTGACCGCTCGAAGGTGCTCCTCAGTTGTGTGGGCGGGGGGCCGGGCAGCGACTTCTTGGGCGTGCTGAAGTACTGCGAGGCCTTCAAGAAGACCCCTGAGGTGAAGTGTCTTTTGCTTGACCGAGACCCTGCATGGGGTGAGTCCTGGCTCGACGTCGATGAGAAGGTCGGAGTGACGCAGCGCATCACTACGGTCTTCAACTCCCTGGACGTCACGGACTCCTCCAAATGGCAGGTTTTCACGAAGCATCATCACGCAGATGTCTTCACGCTGATCTACTTCATGTCCGAGGTGTACGCCAAGAAGAGCGCCGCGGAGCCTTACTTCGACGCACTTTTCGCCGGGATGCAACCTGGCGCAGTCCTCCTCTTCGTCGACAACAACGACTCCCGCTTCATCGACTGGTTCGACGGCTTGGCGAAAAAGCACGGCCTCACCGTTCTCAGCCAAAGTTCCGGCAATCACACCATGCCGACAGATGAGGACAAGAAGTCGCTGGAGCCGTATTTCACCAAGTTTGGATGCCCAAAACTGACAGCAAACATCGCTTGGCGCGTCGTCCAGAAGTAGGCGATAGGCATGATCATCTCTGCGAGCTACAAGACGGATATCCCCACCTTCTATGGTGATTGGTTCATGAACCGTCTCCGTGCCGGGTATTGCGGCATGGTCAACCCCTACAACCGCGTGCCGATCCGCGTTTCACTCTTGCCCGCAGACACCGATGGCTTCGTCTTCTGGACGAAGAATGTCACTCCGTTCATGAAGCACCTGCAGGAGGTGCGGTCGAGGGGATTCCCCTTTGTAGTCCAGCACACGATCAACGCGTATCCGAGATCACTCGAATATGCGGTCGTCAACTCAAAGAAGAGCGTCGAGAACCTGCACAGGCTGGCCCAGGAGTACGGCCCGCGCGTTCCCGTGTGGCGGTACGACACCATCATCCTCTCGTCGGAGACGCCGATCGATTTTCACCGGCGAAACTTCGAATCGCTCTGTCATCAACTCAAGGGTGCAACCGACGAGGTGGTGATCTCGTTCGTGCATCTCTACAAGAAGACGTTGCGGAACATGGAATGGGCCGCTCAGGAGTTTGGGTTCTCTTGGGAAGATCCATCGCCAGACGCCAAACGGCAGCTCGCCAGTGAGATGGTTCAGATCGCCTCGTCGCATGGCATGCGACTCTCGGTCTGTTCTCAAAGAGACTTCATCGTCCCGGGAGCACACGACGCTCGCTGTGTCGATGCGGAGCGACTCGAGGTGGTGGCCGGACGCCGCATCCGGGCTGACCAGCGTGGCAACCGCAAGGAGTGCGGGTGTTTTGCATCTCGGGACATTGGCGATTACGACACATGCCCACACGGATGTGTCTACTGCTACGCGGTGCTGAACCGCGAGCTCGCCCAGCAGCGATTCCGGGAGCACGATCCCGCTGGAGAGTTCTTGTTCAGGCCACCGCCTGGACTCACAATGCCAGACCCGCCATCGCCCGGTGGACTTTCGTTGCCGCTATTTGGACAGAACGAAGGCTGAGGGCTGCGACAGGTGTCGCGGGCGGGCCGTGCTGGCGACTTAGGACCTGGTCGTGTCCGCACCCGCGTCAGCGCGAAGCCGAGCAGGCCGTTCCTACTCGCTCCAACTCTCGGCGGCCAGCGGGAGTTCGTTCAATTCTGACCGAGCCTCTCGCCAGGTCGGATAGTGCTTGTCCAAGAGCGCGACAAACCGTTCACTGTGAGTTGGCTCGATCAGGTGCAACATTTCGTGCACCACGACGTACTCCAAGAGGTCCTTGGGCTTCTTCACTAGCTCGGTGTTCAGGCGTATGTGCCGAGCCCGATGGTTGCAGCCACCCCATTTAGTCTTCATCCGCTGCAGGAAGTAGCCCGACACCTCGACGCCGAGCCTCGTCTGCCATTTGCGGATCAACGCGGGCATCGCCTCGTGTAGCAGCGACTTGTGCCACTCGTGCATGACTGCGGCAAGTTTTGACTTCGTGCTTCCCGGACGAACGACGAGCGTGATGCGCCGATGGTCGAGTTTCACCTCAGGCTTCGAATCTGCTTCGACGATGGCCAAAAGGTACCGACGACCCCACAAATAGTGGCTCTCCCTCACGACGAAAGCTCGCGGTGTCTCCCGAGCCTGCCCCTTCAGCTTCGACTGCTTGTCCCGAATCCAGCTGAGTCTCGAAACTGCGTAAGCCCGCGCGACGTCTGAACGAGTCGCCTTGGGCGCCACGAGCGTGACACGACCGGTTGGCGGATGCACGGAGAGGTGGACGTGCTTGACGTCCTTCCGCGTCACCACGATCGACAATTCACCAATCTGGAGCGTCTCGGACATCAGTACCCCGGTTGATTCTTGATGATCTCGAAAACTGCCTGCGTGGCGGCGCGGTCGCGGCTGAGAATCGGGAACAACGCGTTCAGCAGCTGCCGCTCCCGAGTGTCGTCTCCCTTCCATCCCGCCGGGGCACGCTCACGAACGGTGAGGTCGATGTTCAGAGCCAGGGCGGCACGCTCATCTTCGCCGGCGGGACACTGGAAGGTCGTGGCCGGCACGGTGGCGAGATTGTTGTAGATGGTGATCGCTTCGTGCTTGCCGTACAGCGAGGCGGGAACCCCCTGGTCGGATTGCTTCGAGGCGAGCCGCTTGACGAGCGCCTCCGCCTTGCGCAGAAACTCCTCGTACGCAGCGGTGTCCGCTCGGCTCTGCTTGATCAGGTCCTCCAGGAGAAGCGACATTTGTTCATAGAACCGAGGATCGGTCAACTGGTCCCGGATGATCGTCTTGCGGACGTTGTTGATGATGCCTTCAGCGATCGAGTTCTTTGACAGCTTGCCCTTTTCGTTGAGTGTCTTGGCGATGGCGTCGTGGATGCCTGTCTTGATGATCAAGTCCGTCAACGACATCTCGCCCAACTCGCCCAGATCCTTCGCCGCGTCGGCTTGGATGTACGTGTTCAAGAGATGGCGCATGTCGGCCTCGTAGGGCTTGATGTCCAGCTCCTCACCAGAGTGCCGCTTGATGGCGGCGCGAATGTCGCTGTAGAACTCGACCTGCTTCTGGAGCGACTCGGCCTCGGCATCCGAATACCCGGCCTCGATGAGGTCCGAGGCAACCGCCGCGAATGCGCGGACGAAGACAGCGACGGCCTTGTAGAGCGACACGCGGAGCGGTTCGGTATCTGCGAGCGCCGTCGGATCGGCCGCATTCCCGCAGAAGAAATGCAGATACTGCTCCATCTCGCGTGGCGGTGCGACCGGATCGCACAGATGCAGCAGGGTCTCATTCGCGGCGTCCAGCTGCTTCTTGCCCTCTTTGAGCCAATCCTTGAGATGTACGTTGTTGTCGCCGCCACACCCTTCGTCAATATCCAGTTCGTCCGAGCTGTAGACCGCGAGGGCCTGCTGGACATCACCGAAGAGTTCCTTGAAGTCGACGATGTGGCCGTAGTCTTTGTCGTCGCCATCCAGCCGATTCGTGCGACAGATCGCCTGGAAGAGGTTGTGGTCACGGAGTTCGTTGTCGAGGTAGATGTAGGTGCAACTCGGGGCATCGAAGCCCGTCAGCAGCTTGCTCACAACAATCAGAAGCTTCATGTTTGCCGGCTCTTGGATGAACCTGCGCTTTGCTTCGTCCTCGTACTGCTTGGTCGTCTGCCCGTTATTCAGGACGTGCTGTGTGTACGTGTCGAACTTGTACCGCTCGTCGCTGTTGGCGGGCTCTCGTGAGATCGCGTTGTGGTTCGGCTCGTACGACGTGATGATCCCGACGTACGGCCCGAACGGCGTGTTCTGGAACAGGCGGTAGTAATGGCAGGCGTCGTAGATCGACGCCGCAACCAGAATCGCCGTGCCACGGTCGTTGTTGAGCCGGGGCTTGAGGCTGAAGTCCTCGATGATGTTGGCGATGATGCGCTGCTTTCGCTCGCCGGCGCTCATCAACTCCTCCATCGTCGCCCATCGCTTCCGCAGCACGGCTTTCTGGAAGTTGTTCAGCGTGCGGGTCTTTTGCTCGAACCAGCGATCGATCGCATCGCGCGAGGTCATCCGTTGCGGAACGTCGCGGGCCTCATACTTCAGGTCCAGCACGACCTTGTCGGCGACGGCCTCGTGGAACTTGTACGTATGGATGTACGTGCCGAAGACGTCGCGCGTCATCAGCTTGTCCTTGCGGAGCAAGGGCGTGCCGGTGAAGCCGATGAAGATCGCGCTGGCAAGCCAGCGCTTCATCTGCTTGTTCATGTCGCCGCCCTGCGTGCGGTGGCACTCATCGACGAACACATAGAACCGCCCCGTGACGGACGGCGGCGGTCCAGAGAGGTCCGTTGAATCGAACTTGTGGACCAGGGCACAAAGCAATCGGGGTGCCGACGCCCCCAGCTTCTCGACGAACTCCGCCCGTGAGGTGATTCGGGGCGATGCCGCTTCCGCGCCGATCACGCCGGCGTTCTTCATGACCCCCATGATCTGCTTATCGAGTTCGTCGCGGTCGGTGATGACCAGGATTCGGGCTTCGGGATCGTGCTCCATGAGCCACTTGGCGATGAGCACCATGAGGATGCTCTTGCCGCTCCCCTGCGTGTGCCAGATCACGCCACCTTCACGCTTGGCGATTCGTTCCTGGGCGGCCTTGACGCCGAAGAACTGGTGCTGCCGGGGCACCTTCTTCTGGCCGGCGTCGAAGATGATGAAGTTGCGGATGAGGTCGAGAAGGCGGACCTTGTTGCACAACTGTGCCAGCGGGCGATCGAGCAACGCGCCGGCGGCGGGAGCGGCTCCTCCCGTCGCGGGGGATTCATCCTTCCACTCGACGAAGAACTGTTCGGGCGTGCCCGTCGTGCCGTAGCGAAGGCCCTGCGAGTCGCTGCCGGCGAGCACGAGCTGGACCGTGCTGAAGAACTTCTTGTTGAAGATCTCCTCTTGATTGGTGATCAACTGGCGCACGCCGTCGGCCACCTCCACGGAACTGCGCTTGAGCTCGATGACGGCGACAGCGATGCCGTTCAAATACAGGACCAGATCGGGCCGACGCTCGTAGCCGCCGCGCAGGGTGACCTCCTCGGCCACTGCAAAGTCGTTCTTGCCAGGGTTCGCCCAATCGATCAGGTGCACAGTCTCGTGGGCCGCGCCGGCTGCGATCTGGACCGGCACGCCATACCGCAGCAACTGGTACGTGCGCATGTTGGCTTGGTACAGCGTGATGCCGGTAGCGTCGGCAGCAGCTTCGAGCTTTTGGATGGCGGCCGAGATGTGCGCGGGTGAATACCCGCGGGCCGCCAGGTTGGCACGCAACAGTTCCACCTCGATCGGACGGTTGTTCTCGCGTTTCTTCCAGTCGCCGAGGTGGTGATAGCCCAGCCAGTCCGGCCGCGATTGATCGGAGAACATCGCAGCGACCCGGTTCTGTGTGCGGCGTTCGGAGCGAGCGCGTGGGGATTCAGGCATTGGTTCTCCCCTTCTGAGCTGTGGGCCGAAGAGTCTCGGGCAGATAGAGCGGGTGGACGGGGGTCCCGTCCCGAGCGAGCCGCAGGTGGCAGAGCCCCGGGTGATGCGCGAGGAGGGCTTCAACTTCCCGGCCCCGTTGGCGGAGGGCCTTTGGGGGTTGGCCATAGGCCAGGACAACAGTCTTTGCCTCGGCCGCCATCTGCAGGATCATCCGATCGTTCTCCGGGCCGACGGGATCGCCCACGTCCAGCAGCCTGTTCTTGTCGGTGGCTCGATACGCGTGGACATTGCCAACGAGCTGCCCGCCAAAGCCCCAGGCGCGGGCAAACCTCCCCGTCTTTCGCAGGGTCGGATCGCTGTAGGCCGTGCACGCCACGCTGGGGTTCATCAACAACCACAAGACGAAGGGCTTGGACGTGTCCCAGATCTCCCGCAGCTCGTAACGGTATCGCTGACACGGTGAAAAAACGGCGGTGACCGAGGAGTCTGCCGGCCAGGCGGGGCGGACCTTGCCTCCGGCGTCGTGCTTCAAGGCGACGAGGCTCATGCGGTCGCTCCTTTGGCGTCAACCAGACGCGTACGACCCGTCAACAGTTCCTGCATCATCGCTTGCTTGAGCAGACGAGTTTTGTCGCGGCGTGCTTCGAGCGCAGAGAGTTCGGCATCAATCTCGGAAAGGACGGTGGCGATGGCGCTTTGCTCTGCTTCTGTCTTGGGCATCTTGATCTGATACGCAGCGAGTTGCCGCTTCCCGATCTCCAAAAACGTGCTGCCTCCACACAGCTGAACCAGCCCCGCCTTCTGTGTGGTCATCATGTAGTACAAAAACTCGACATCGACACCGGAAAACGGAACAATATTCTTGAAGCCCTGATTGGTAGTCATGGCTACCAAGTTGATGGCGCATTCCCCAATTGTCGCCCGTGAGGTCATGATCAGCGATCGTGGCGGAACCACCTCTGCTGAGCTGGCTTTCAGACCCGCCTGCGAAATCGTTCGCGAGGTTTCCGTCAAGTACTTCTGACCTTTCAATCCCGTTATGTCCGTCGGCGTACACCAGGGCACTCCACCGTCCCAATACTGTGACTGCGCAGTACTCGGTGTACCTCCGCTCCGAATCTCGCCAACACCGCTCAGTTGCCTCGCCTCCCACTCATCGGTGAACCCCGGCAGCCGCGTGCGACCGGTCAGAAGTTCCTGCATCGCAGCTTGTTTGAGATCACGCTTCTTCGCGATCAGTCGGTCCAATTCATCCAGCAGGGCGTCGACATCGCTCAGGGTCGTGCCGATGGACTCGCGCTCGGCTTCTGTCGGCGGAAACGGGATGCGAAAGGCGTTGAGGCTGCGATTCGTGATCTGGTTGATCGTCGCACCCAAGTGTTCATTGATCTGCCGCTTCAGGATGTCCGACTGGAACAAATAATTCACCAGTCTGCCGTCCAGACCACGATGCACGGCCATGAAGGCGCCGAAGGTCATCCCGACGCAACGCTCGTCGAGAAACGCAGCCTTTCCGATCAGATTGCGACTGCCGTTCCGCACGCAGACCAGTACATCGCCGGGGCGCACCATGATCTGCTCTGAAACCTCGACGCCGACGTAGACATTGTCGTCAAAGGCCAGTTTGTCATTTTGGATGTTGGAGGCACGCAGCACCAGTGTTCCGTGGGGGCGAACATCCTCCGGTCGATAGGTGAGACCGATCAATGCGTCCCCGATCTTCCCCAGGGGCACCGCATCCCAATCTGACGGGATGATGCCCGCGTCAGTCCGCTTATAGCCGGGCTTCAGTTCCATGTCGCCCCCATCTTCTTGAGGTGGGCGTCCACACGGGCGCTGAGCGTGGCAACTTCGGTGACAAGCGCGGGGAGTGGCGTGGCGTATCGCTCCGCGAGTTCCCGAACACGTCCGGTCAGAGCCTGAGAGACCCGATCGAGTTCATCCTCAATCGCGGCTGCCAGGTGGGCCATCCACTTGTCATCGATAACGAGAGTCTTGATCTCAGCCTCGGTGAGATTCGGATACTTGGCGTCGAGTTTGGCGTCTAGGTCCTCTTGAGCGGCCTTCCGCTCCGCCTTGGTATCCGACTGCTTCTCCAACAACGCGGCATAGGCCTTCAAGACCTTGCGCTCGTCGTTGAAGATCGGATCCTCTTCGATCTCTTTCAGACGTGCCTTCAAAGCCTTTGCCGTGATCTTCTGCTTGTCGCCCTCACCCTCGATCACCTCCGTCAAGAGGCCGTCCTCGCCACTGTTCTCCTCCATCATCTCAGTGAGTTGCTGCTCGATAGTGGCGAGTTTCTCGTCGAGCATGGCGATGGCGTCGCGTTCCTTCACAAAGTACTTGGCGATGAGCAGCGACGCGGGCACGAGGTCGGACTTGAAGCGGCGTTTGCCCTTCAGATAATCGTGCGCTTCAGGCCACACAAGCTTGTTGTCCTTGTTCTTGACCTGTTTGATCTCTCGCGGCTGAGCGCCCTTGACCCAACCCTCGGCGGAGATCAAATACGTGTCGTCCTGCATCGTCTGAGCCCAATAGTCCATCAGGCGTTGGTAAACGTCGTAGGCATCAAGGAGCGGGGCCTTGCGGAATGTGGCGAGAAGATCCTCGGAGAGATCCTCGATCAGACGCTTGGGATGGCCGTTCTTGGCGAACGCGGCCAGTTTGGCGGTGCTCGCCTTGCGCCACGCCGCGAAGAGTTGCGTGGCCTTCTTGTTGAACGCGGCGAACTCGTCATGTCCGAGGATTGCGGGCTTCACGTCGGCGATCGGCAGACGAAGCGCGGCATAGCCGGAGCGGCCGGCGGACTTGAACAGTGTGGACCGGATCGCAGGGAGGACCGTCCAATAGTGGTCGAGCGCGTCGATGTCCCGCTCCGGGATGCCGCCGCGGAGATGGCCGTCGATGTCTTGGAGGTCCTCTGGTTCAGAACTGTCGATGTATCGGGGCAGGTTGAGATTGAAGTCGTTCTTCGGATCGGCGAACTCGTCGAAGCGGACCATGCGGGCGTAGCGAGGAAGATCGGTCTGCTTGGTGAAGACATCCACGATCTTGTGGACGTCCTGCTCGCGCAGGCGGTTCTTCGCACCCTGCTTGATGAACCCCTTCGAGGCGTCGATCATGAAGACACCCTTGCGACCGGCCGAGTTCTCCTTGTCGAGCACAAGGATGCACGCGGGGATGCCCGTGCCATAGAAGAGGTTCGCCGGCAGGCCGATGATGCCCTTGAGGTATCCCGACTCGACCAACTTGCGGCGAATGACGGCTTCCGCATTGCTGCGGAACAGCACGCCGTGCGGGAGAATGCACGCGGCCCGGCCGGTGGACCTCATCGAGCGGATGATGTGAAGGAGATAGGCGTAGTCCCCCTGACGCGCGGGAGGCTCACCCCACGCGAACCGTTGATAGGGATCGCGGGAAGGCGTGATTCCAGTCGTCCAAGTCTTGTCCGAAAAGGGAGGATTGGCGACGACGTAGTCGTATGTGCGGAGTTGCTCGCCATCCTTGAACTTCGGCGCGGCGATGGTGTTGCCGGAGAGGATGTTGGCCGTGGGGAAGTCGTGGAGGATCATGTTCATGCGGGCCAAGCCCGCCGTGGTCACGTCCTTTTCCTGCCCTTCGAGCGTGATGTGCTTGCCTGCTTCGGCCGCCACCTTGAGCAACAGGGAGCCTGAACCGCACGTGGGGTCATAGGCGGTCGTCGACGCCTTCGTGTTGGAGGGGGAGATGCCGATGACTTTGGCGATGATGCGGCTAACTTCCGCGGGCGTGTAAAACTGCCCTTTGCTCTTGCCACTCTCGGTAGCGAAGTGGCGCATCAAATACTCATACGCGTCGCCGAGGATGTCGTCGTGCTCCGCGCGGTTCTGGGAGAAGTCGAGCTCCGGCTTCTGGAAGATGCTGATCAGGTTCGTGAGGCGATCGACCATCGCCTGGCCTTCGCCAAGCTTGTTCGGGTCGTTGAAGTCGGGGAAGTCGCTGCGTGCGAGGCGAGCGTTTGCATCGATGAGCGGTTGAATGATCTGCGTGTTGATCTTGTCGCCGATGTCGCTCTTGCCCTTCAGGGCGATCATGTCGACGAAGCTCGCGCCCTTCGGAATGGTGACCGGAGGGGCGAAATCGCTGCTGTTCCCGTACTTGTCGGTGATGTACTTGATGAACAGCATGAACAGGACATAGTCCTTGTACTGGCTGGCATCCATGCCGCCACGTAGCTCGTCGCACGAGGCCCAAAGGGAGGAGTAGAGATCTGATTTCTTGATTGCCATGAGTTGGTCTGGTGCCTTTGCGACTGGTGCCGCGACTATTCCTGCTCGTCGACGTCCTGGGCAGCGACAGCCCACACCCGCTTCAGAGGCAGCTCCGCACGGAGATCTTCATCGAGTTTGTCGTACACCGCGAGAAACTGCTCGATGAGGTCGGTCTGATCCCAAAGGCGGACCTTGAAGAACAAGCGTGGAAGCTCACGAAGCACCGTGGGCTTGAAGCCACCCCAACAGACCAGGAGCCCCTGATCGGCGCCTACGTGCTGCATGGTGCCTACGAGTTGATCGAGCACCGGGCGCTCAAGGGGAGTCGTCTGGCTTTTCACTTGGACGCAGATTCGCGGATGACCAAATCCGAGCGTGTCGGGCGCGGCGAGGATGTCGATGCCGCCGTCGGCGCCTTTGTCGCTGCGATGGGTCGTGAACCCCTGCGCGTCGAGAATGGCCTCCACGAGTTCTTCGAGGTTGTGGCCAGCGTACTTGCTGTAAATGAGGCGGGCTATCTGATCGCGAGCAATCTGTTCGAGATCGAGTTCGCCAGTCTCCGTGGCATCGGCCGGCTCCTCGTCGTCGGCGACGCGAGCGACCTTCGGTTTGGCGTTCGTGGCACGCCATCCATTGGCCTTCATGGCGCGGACGCGGGCCTCCGCGTCGTTCCGCTTGATCTGACAGACGGTGGTGAAGGCGCCGAGCGAGTTAAGAATGTCTTGGTCGAAGTTGGTCCGCGGAATGTCCTGTTCGAGCCATTTGACGGTGCGAAAGTGGTAGTACGGATTCGTGGCCTTCGGGTCGAACTGGTACTCGCCGGTGATCTCGCCGATGTGGATCGTCTTGCGCTTGCTGGGCACCGCGACCCAGTCCCCCTTCGCCATCTTGCGTGCGAACGCCCAGATCTGGCCAGAGTTCTGGACTCGGTGGAACTTCTTGAACTGTGGATACACCTTCTCCAGGACGCCCATCAAGGCGTCACGGTCGGCGAGCTTGCCGAGATCGTGGTTCAATCCGCCCCACGTCAGGTAGATCCGGCCATCCTCGAGGAACTTCGACTCGTGCTCGCAGTGTCGGCCAGATCTGTTCAGCCAAAGTGCCATGACGAGCTCCGAGGGAATGTCGGTCGGGCTGGACGGTTTGACCCGCCGGTTATGTCCATGTACAGTAAACAGGGAACGCCCGACCGTCAATCGCCCATGACCACCCCAAAGCCCAAGTTCGGGACCTTCATCCGTGAGCGCCGAACGGCCAAAGGGTACAGCCTGCGCCGGTTCGCCGAGCTCGTGGGCATCAGCCCGACGTACCTGTCACACGTCGAGCAGGACAAGGTGGACTCACCGCCGACCGCCGACCGCATCCAGAAAATGGCGGAGTTGCTTGGCGAGAGCCCCGACGAACTCTTCGCTATGGCTGGCCGCGTCCCCAAAGACCTCCCGAAGATCATCCAGAGCCAGCCGGAGGCGATGCCGGCGCTCCTCCGCGCGGTGAAGGGCCTGACGCCCGAGCAGCTCAAGAAGCTGCAGGATCAAGCGTCCAAGATGCGGAGGGAGGGCGATCCGTCGTGAGTGGTCGCGGGGCCATTACGGATGTGCCGTACCTGCCGGAAGTCCGCATTGAGCGCGACGCGGATGCCCTCGTCGCCGAATATGCACAGCGTCGCGGTGCGCCCGTCGTCGTGCCTGTGCCCGTGGAGGACATCCTCGAACTGCATCTCGGCCTGACGTTTGCCATCGAGGACCTCGCGGCCCTTTTCGGGACAGACGGCGTGCTCGGCGCGATCTGGTTCAACGAGAAGCTGGTTCGGATCGACACCCGGCTCGATCCTTCCGAGAATCCGCCGCGGCTCGGGCGATACCGGTTCACGCTCGCGCACGAGATCGGCCACTGGCGGCTTCACCGCTCGTACTACCGCGAGGATCCGGCGCAGGCGGCACTGTTCGATGGGCGCGGCCAACCTGCGGTTGTGTGCCGCGCCGGTGACAAGAAGATCCCGGTCGAATGGCAGGCCGACACGTTCGCCAGCTACCTGCTCATGCCCAAGGCGCTCGTGGTCGCGGCGTGGACAGAGTGGCGCGGCAACCTGGACCCCGTGGTCCTCGCGGATCTTCCGCCGGTGCATGTCGCCGATGGCCGCGACGCCGCGAACGCCACGCTTGATCGTTTCTCGAAGCCTCTCGCCGAGAAGTTTGAAGTGTCCGCCGAGGCGATGCGCATCCGCCTCGAGAAACTCGGCCTCTTGCTGCGCGAACGACCCAACACGCTGTTCTGACCGACCCGACACCGGCACGGCTCTGTTCTGTCACGTCCTGAGTGTCAACCTTTTAGCAAACGACAGACAAGGAATCTCAGACATGGCCAAGCCGTTTGATCCCCGCAAAGTTCTCAAGCAGATCGCCAACTCGCTGCTCCGCGAGTTCTTCACGCGCCGCGGCGAACTCGCCGACGTGCCGTGGGATCAGCTCAGCGAGCATCGCATCGAGCCCGTGTTCGCGGGCTGGCTGGCGCTCCCGGAGGCCACCCAGCGCGAAGTGCAGATGATCATCCGCGACGTCAACGAACTCGCCGATCACCGCGGCGTGGCCGTGCTCGCGGAGGGCATCCTCGCTCGCCACCCCGACCGCGCCGAGGACTTCTCGGCGCAGCGCAGCAAGGCTGACAAGGCGATGTGGTCGTACCTGTACGCGCCGGATGTCTTCAACGACGCGGCGATGTTCGCCCGAGCCGACGCGCTGACCGGCGGGCGGCTGTGGAATCGCCGCAATGGCCTGCCCAAGCGCCAGCTGGACGATCCCGCGTCGCTGTGCGACCCGCTCGCCGCGGCGCTGTCGTCGGTGTATGGACCGGCCCAGCTCCGCGGCAAGCAGTGCATGGTCGAGCACTACCGCCGGGCCGACGGCGCGGACTACTTCTTCGCGTACCTCGACGACTACCCGGACAAGCACCTGGTCTTCGACGGCAACGACAGCCAGCCGACAGTGCGCTGGGATCGGTACGCCTTCGAGAACGTGTTCGTTTACAGCGGCGACGAGGGCGTGCTGGAGATCGTCGCGCCCGGCGGCGGGAAGATGTGGACGACCCTGCAGGTGGCGTTCTGCAAGGCGGTGCTCAAGAAGGACATCCCGCCGGCGGACCCGCTCAAGCCATCGTATCACCTTGACCACCTGCTCCAGAGCGATTTCCCGCTCCCGACCGATCCGGCAGACCGCGTCGAGGACGCACGCATCACGCGGCTGCGCATCGCCCCGCGTGGCGGAGGCGGCCATATCGAGATCAAAGCCGACCCTCGCGGCGACCGCAATGACATCTACCGCAAGATGGACCGCTGGCTCCGCCGCGAGAACCTGCCCATCGAAGGGCTGCGCGTGGTCCAGGCGACGTTCTCGCTCCGCTTCGTCCACAACGGTGTCGGCCGCCAGCCGACGCTGACGTTCGAGGTCTCGGTCCCGCACTCGAGCAACCTCAAGAGCAAGCCCGACGAGGTTCGTGTCATTGGCGAGCGCTGCCTGCGCCGGTGGGAGGTGACTGATGACCAAGGCTGATCTATTCCGCCTGCTGCTGGTGGCGGCGGACGCCCCGGGGTCGCTGTTCGACCACTCGGAGGTGTCGCGCTGGCCGAAGGGGGCGCTCGACGACCTGCTGAAATCGCAGCTCGTTCGACCGGCACAGACCGGACTCACCGCGCCCTGTCCACACTGCGACGACCACCACGTCGAAACGGTGACGGTCGTCGCGCCGTCGGACGACGCCGACAGGCCACGGTACTTCATCTGCTGCCCTGAGTCGCTCAAGGTCGAGGTCAGCGAGGAGATGTGCCGTGGCTGGGCGGTCGACCTTGACGGCCTGGCGGCGGCGCTCGCGTCGGCCCTCGCCGTCTCTACGCCGAAGCCGGTGCTGCCAGGGCGATTCTGGCGACTCGGCCGGATGCAGTTGCGCGAGACCACTCGTGAGGCTGTCTTCGCGGTGCGGCTTGCCGATGACGACGCAGAAGTTCTGATGCGTCACGTCGGTACGGGCGGCCGGGCGGTGCTGTTTGTGCCGCACCGCGTGCCGGACCCGAGCCGATGGCCCGGCCGCGCGCCCGCCGTGATTCCACTGCATGATGTCGCCGCGCTGACCGACGACAACGTCGTGCTCGATCCGGAGGCAGTCCTCGAGGCGATCGACATCGCCGACAAGCGGGCACAAGCTCGCGGAGAGGTTCCCGAAGAGAAGCTGACCGCCAAGCGGATCGAACGCGGGATTCGCAAAGCCATCGAGAACATGGTGTCTGACGACGCCCTCGTTCAGGCCTATCTGGCCCACGGTTCCTATCGAAAGGCCGCTGACGCACTGGTCCGCGATGGCCAAATCACGGATCGGTGGGCGGTAGAGCGTGCCGTCAAGGCGAAAGGCGGACCAAAGGCGGTCAGGCGAGAGACGGACTCCGGTTCGGTCAGTCGCGCTGTCGCGTCGCAATCTCGCGACAGAGGCAAGAAGTTCGACCAGTACCGCAAGTAGCCATATCGCAGGGGTTTAGGCGTGTCGCACGCAGCGATACGTCCCGTGCAAACCCGCGATTTCCGCGACACCGGGCCCTGCGTCCGAGGCCGGTCGGCTCATAACCGGCCAGTCACGGGCGCACCTGTGCATCCCTCGCGGCGCGTTGCCGCGGCGCAGTCCTTCGCGTGCGGTCCTGTGACTGGTTGGTGAGCAGACCTCCGGCCTCGGAGGTCCCATGACCAGCCGCAGCGATGTTGTTTCCCACCCGTTCACTGCCGACCTGATCCGCCGCAAAGCGATGTTCCTCAGCCGGAGCGCCGGCTTCGCCCGCGCGGAAGAGGAGGACCTGCGTCAGGAGATGGCGCTGTTCCTGCTCACCAAGGCCGATCTCTTCGACGCCAGCCGGGGCTCGATCCAGGCGTTCGCTACCTCGGTCGTGACGAGCTGGATCGGGATGGAGGTCCGCCGCCGCAAGGGCGTCAAGCGTCGCGCTGCTGGGCGCACGCTGTCCCTGGACGAAGAGCAGCCGGGACACCACTCGCGGCGCAGCTCCATCGGCGATCGCATGAACAACGCCGACGGCGGCCGTCGCACCGGCACAACGCCCCGCACGCCCGCCGAGGAAGCCGCGATCCGCGACGAGGCGGCTCTCGTTGACGCCATGCTCACTCCGCGCGAGCGCATCTTGCTCCGCGATGTCGCCGAACTCGGCATCACTGGCGCTGCCAAGAAGCGCAAGGTTTCGCGGTGGATCCTGCTGCCGCGCCTTGAGGCAATTCGCACACGCGTACTCGAATCCACCACATCGCTCTCGCAATTTGCATAAAGGCATGCCCAGCGGGCCGTCGCTCGCTGCGGACCGGCGATCCGGGGCCCGGCCCACGACGTGGGTCGGGCTCCGGCCCCCGCGGGCTCCCGCACCTCCCACGGAGAACACCAACATGCGATGTGTCGAGTACCGCTTTCAGTTCAGTCCGGAGGTTGATCTGTCGGAGGCGGAAGACACGCTCCGGTTGTCCCTGCTGGCCGCCGAAGGGCTCTTCGGCGAAGCCAAGGTCCGCACCGAGGTGACGTTCTCCGTCCACCCGCTTCAGGCCGAGTTGCGTGTGAGCGGGTGCGACAACATCGTCGAATCGGTCGCGCAGATCTGCATGTCTCTGCTCATGCACGAGTTCGGCCGCGAGGCGTTCCGCGTTCGTCGCGAGCCGAGCGCCGAACCCGCGACGGCTGCCGCGTGACCCATCACCTCCCGCTTGTCCGCCTCGGCCAGGGCGCGTTTGTCCGCGAGATCTGGCCCCACGACACCGATTCCTCACTCCCCAAGCACGGAGATCCCATGCCCGCAACCGCAACCCTCATGAACCAGATCACCAAGGGCCGTAAGCCCAAGCCGCGCCGCGTGATGCTGTACGGCACGCACGGCATCGGCAAGAGCACGTTCGGCGCGATGGCCGAAAGCCCAATCTTCATCCCGACCGAGGACGGCCTGGGCGACATCGAGTGCGAGTCGTTCCCGCTGGCGCGGTCGCTCGGCGATGTGATGGCGGCGCTGGAGTCGCTGTACTCCGGCGAGCACGGGTACAGGACCGTCGTCATCGACTCGCTCGACTGGTTGGAGAGGCTGATCTGGCGCGAAGTCTGCGACGACGAGCAGGCGGAGAGCATTGAGAAGATCGGGTATGCGAAGGGGTACGCGTTCGCCATCGAGAAGTGGCGGACGGTCCTCGGCGCGCTCGACGCCCTCCGCGGCGATCGTGGCATGACCGTCGTCGTCATTGCCCACGCCAAGATCGAGAAGTTCGAGAACCCCGAGACGGTGCCGTACGACCGCTACTCGCCGCGCCTGCACAAGCTTGCCTCCGCGCTCGTGCAGGAGTGGGCCGACGAGGTGCTCTTCGCTACCTACAAAGTGCTGACCGTCAAGGTGGACGAGGCCTTCAACAAGGCCAAGCACAACGGCGTCGGTACCGGCGAGCGGATCATCCGCACCGTCGAGCGCCCGGCGCACGTCGCCAAGAACCGCCTGAACCTGCCCGAGGAACTGCCGCTCGACTATCGCGTCTTCGCGGAGCACGTCGCCGCCTCGCGCGGCGAGTCCGCGTCGATCACCCCCACCACCCAGAACACCGACACCGCGCCCAGCGAGGGCGCGGCCGCAACCAACTGAAAGGACTTTGACCAATGGCGAACCTGAACAACTTCGACGCGAACAACGTGGACCCCTCCGTCGCCCTCGACCCGATCCCCGCGGGCAAGTACATCGCCGTCATCACCGAGACGGAGATGAAGCCGACGAAGTCCGGCGGCGGGAAATACCTCCAGGCCACGTTCCAGATCATCGACAGCGACTACAAGGGCCGCCTCGTGTGGGCGCGGCTCAACCTGGAGAACAAAAGCGAGATGACAGTCAAGATCGCGCGGGGCGAACTCTCCGCGATCTGCCGCGCCGTCGGGGTCATGGCCCCGAAGGACTCGGTGGAGCTCCACAACATCCCGCTGGAGATCAACGTCGGGCTGAAGAAGCGCGACGACAACGGCGAGTTCACCAACGTGATCAAGGGATACGCCAAGAAGGGCGGGACCGGGGGCGGCGGCGCAGCCGGCGCTCGCGTGCCCGCGGGCGTCGGCCCGGGGAGCTTGGGGGGGACGCCGCCCTGGAAGCGATAAGCCCATCTGGTCGCGTCCTCGAGCTCCCGTACCCGCCGAGTGTGAACCACATCTGGCGTCGCATGGGGCACAGGACCGTCATCAGCCGCGAGGGTCGGCGCTACCGCACGGACGTGTGCGCCGCCCTCGCTGCGATGCGGGTAGAGCGGATGGATGGACGCCTGGCGGTGCGCGTCACCGTCTGCCCTCCCGATCACCGCCGGCGCGACCTGGACAACGTGCAGAAGGCGCTGCTTGACGCGCTCGCCAAGGGCGGGGCGTACCGCGACGACTCGCAGATCGATCGGTTGGAAGTGGAGCGAGGACCAGTGACGCCGGGCGGCAAGGTGCTGGTGGAGATCACGGAGATCAGCAGGCAATGGAAGACGCTCACGCCCAAGGCAATTCAGTGACCGGCCTCACTCCGCAGGCGCGCCGCGATCGTGTTCTCATCGGGGAGCCCGCCTGCGTACATCCGGCAGCCCATGCTGGGCGCGGTTGGAACGGGGAGCCCGAAGAGGTCTCGCCCGTTCACGAGCGCCGTCGGCGTGGGGTACCCACGACGAATGTCGTTCTCCGGCAACGACTCCTGATCAACGTATACGACCTGCACGCCATCCAGTTGGCCAGACGCGGACTGGACGCGCCGCAGGAACTCGGGCGTGTTCGGGCAATCAGCGAAGCCCAGCACCTCAACCTGAGTCATGGGTCTTCCCGTTTCTGCTCGGTTGGGCGATTGGCACGCGGAGAGCAACGCTGCCGCGAGCGCCAGGATTGGGGTGATAGCTCGCATCGTGTGATTGTAGAGGGTGGCGGCTTGCAAGGAAGGCAGGCCCGATGAACCTCCGACCCTACCAATCCGAAGCCGTCGCCGCGGTGTACGAGCACCTGCGGACCCGCGACGACAACCCCTGCGTGGTCATTCCCACCGGCGGGGGCAAGACGCCCGTCATCGCCACGATCTGCCGCGACGCGGTCGGGCCGTGGAACGGGCGCGTGGTCATCCTGGCCCACGTCAAGGAGCTGCTGGAGCAGGCGGCGGACAAGCTCCGCCACATCGCGCCGGATGTGCCCGTGGGCATCTACTCGGCGGGGCTGAAGCGAAAGGACCTCGGGTACGCCGTCACCATCGCGGGGATTCAGTCCATCTACCAGCGGGCGTGCGACCTGGGGCCGGTGGACCTGCTCATCGTGGACGAGGCCCACCTTATCCCGCCCGATGGCGAGGGGATGTACCGCCAGTTCATCGCCGACGCCAAGGTCGTGAACCCGTTGGCGCGGGTGATCGGGCTGACGGCGACGCCGTTCCGCATGAAGTCCGGCCCGATCTGCGAGCCGGACAACATCCTCAACCACGTCTGCTTCGAGGTCGGCGTCCGCGAGCTGATCGTGCAGGGATTCCTCTCCCCGCTGCGGACCAAGGCGGGGCTCCAGAAGGTCAGCACCGACGACCTGCACGTCCGCGCCGGCGAGTTCGTCGCCAGCGAGGTCGAGGACCTGATGGACAAGGACGCCCTGGTCGAGGGCGCGTGCGCCGAGATAGTCGAGCACACGAAGGACCGCAGCGCCACGCTGATTTTCTCGTCGGGCATCCGGCACGGGCAGCACATCGTGGAGGTGCTTAAGTCCAAGCACGGCGTCGAGTGCGGGTTCGTGTCCGGCGACACGCCCGCGGGCGTGCGGAGCGGCATCCTCGACCGGTTTCGTTCAGGCTCGCTCAAGTTCCTCTGCAACGTAAATGTCCTCACGACCGGTTTCGACGCGCCGCACATCGACTGCGTCGCGCTCGTGAGGCCGACCATGTCGCCCGGCCTGTACTACCAGATGGTGGGGCGGGGCTTCCGGCTGCACCCCGGCAAGGCCGACTGCCTCGTGCTGGACTTTGGCGGCAACGTGCTGCGGCACGGGCCGGTGGATGCCATCCGTGTCACCACGGACGATCGTGGCGAGGGCGACGCCCCGGCGAAGGAATGCCCGCAGTGCCACGCGCTCATCGCGGCGGGCTACCAGACGTGCCCGCAGTGCGGGCACCAGTTCCCCGAGCCCAACAAGCAGAAGCACGAGGCGCAGGCCAGCACCGAGGGCATCCTCAGCGGCCAGAGCACGCGCGAGGAGCACAATGTCAGCGAGACGACGTACCACGTCCACATGAAGCGGAACGACCCGGCCGCGCCGCTCACGATGCGTGTCGAGTACCGGGTCGGCTTCAACCACTACTTCCGCGAGTGGGTCTGCTTCGACCACACCGGGTACGCCCGCACCAAGGCCGAGGCGTGGTGGCGGGCGCGGTCCGTCGAGCCCGTGCCCGGCGGCACCGAAGAAGCGGTCGAGCTCGCGCGGGCGGGGGCGCTCGCGCCGGCGCTGCACATCACGGTCGAGAAGAAAGCGGGCGAGCAGTTCGAGCGGGTGGTGGCGCACCGCCTGGGCGACAAGCCACCGCGGCTCGAGGGCGATGAAGGCCTCCCCGAGCGACTGCCCCAGCCGGTCGGAACCACGTACGGCATCCCCGACGACGAAATCCCCTTCTGAACAGGAGCACACGATGATCACGATCACCATCGAAGAGACAGACAAGGACGGCCGGGTGCTGGGGCGGCACGTCGCCTCGGCCCCCATCGACAAGAACGACGCCAAGGGGGTGGGCTCGCTGCTGGCCCGCAGCGTCGGCGGGTTGATGTACCACGGCCAGACGCGTGCCGAGGTGCCGCTGCTGATTGCGGCGGCAGGGACGTACCGCTCCAGCCGCTGCACCCAGGCGATCGCGCACGCCCTGGGGCTGGCCGGGAGCGAGCACAGCTTCGAGTACGCGGTGAAGCCCGTTGTAGACCTCGACCGTCTGCTCGATTACCGCGCGAGCAAGAAGGACCGCGAGCACGCTGCGCAGATGCTCAAGATCATGGGCGCCGGCGTGAAGACGAAGGGGGACGACGAGTAAGCGATGAGCGACGGCCCGTCCAACCTGCTCGGTGCGGCGCGGTGGTACCTCGCGCGCGGCTACGCGCCGATCCCTGTGCCCGCGGGGACGAAGGTGCCCGTACTCAAGGGGTGGACGGACCTGCGCCTGGCGGACGCCGACCTGCCGCAGCACTTCAACGGCACCGGGAACATCGGCGTGCTGCTGGGGGAGCCGAGCGGCTGGCTGGTGGACGTGGACCTGGACTGCGAGGAGGCGGTAGCGCTCGCGCCGGCGTTTCTGCCGCCGACGGGCGCGACGTCCGGTCGGCCCGGCAAACCATCGTCGCATTGGTGGTACGTCTGCGAGGGGGCGAAGACCCGCAAGCACCAGGACCCGGCCACCAAGAAGATGATCATCGAACTCCGGAGCACCGGTGCGCAGACGGTGGTCGGCCCGAGCATCCACCCCAGCGGCGAGCCGTACGACCCGCTCGAGGGCGACCCCGCCGTGGTGGATGCCGAGACGCTGGGCGCGGCGGTGGCGGCCCTTGCTGAGGCCGTCATCGAGCGACGTGGTGGGCGCAAGGAACGTCCCCGTTCCCAGGCCGCATCGCAAAGAACGCCGACGTTCCCAGCGGAGGACACCCTCCTGCGCCGCGCGGAGGCGTACCTCGACCGCATCCCACCGGCGATCTCCGGCTCGGGCGGGCACGGCCAGACCTACGCCGCCGCGACCGCGATGGTGCATGGGTTCGGACTGAACTCGGAAACGGCGCTCGGGCTGCTGCTCGAACGGTACAACCCTCGGTGCCAGCCGCCGTGGTCGGAGAAGGAACTGCGGCACAAGGTCAGCGACGCCGCGAGCAAACCGCACGATCGCCCGCACGGGTGGCTGCGCGACACCGAGAAGCCCGAGGACATGGGCGGCGTGGACCTCTCCGGGTTCGATCCCGAGCGTCGGCGCGCCGCTGGCGAGCGGCCCCGCTCCGAACGCCCGCCCGACCCCGGGCCGTTCCCCGATCACCTACTCCGCGTGCCGGGCCTCATCGAGCAGGTGGTCGCGCACAACCTGGCGACGGCCACGCGGCCGCAGCCCGTGCTGGCGCTGGCGGCGGGGATCTGCCTCCAGGCCGTGCTCGCGGCCCGCAAGGTGCGCGACGAGCGCGGCAACCGCACGAACGTCTACTGCGTCGGCGTCGCCCCCTCCGGCGCGGGCAAGGACAACGCCCGCAAGGTCAACAAGAACATCCTCTTCGCCGCCGACATGGTGGAGCACGAGGGAAACGAGGACCTGGCGTCGGACGCGGGGCTGGTCACCGCCGTGGAGGCCGAGCCGGCGATCCTGTTCCAAATCGACGAGTTCGGCCGTTTCCTCCGCACCATCGGCGACCCGAAGAAGGCCCCGCACCTGTTCAACGTGCTGACGGCGCTCATGAAGCTCTACAGCAGCGCCGACACGGTCTTCCGGGGCAAGGCCTACGCGGACAAGAAGCGGAACAAGGTGGTCGATCAGCCGTGCGTGAGCGTCTACGGCACCACCGTCCCCGAGCACTTCTTCGAGTCGCTCACCGCCGACAGCCTGAGCGACGGGTTCATCGCCCGCCTGCTCGTGTTCGAGTCAGCCGAGACGCCGGCGCGACAGCGCGCCAAGGCGACGGGCGTTCCCGAACCCCTGAAGCAGGCCGCCGAGTGGTGGGGATCGTTCAAGCCCGGCGGCAACCTCGCCCCCGAGCACCCCCAGCCGATCGTGGTCGAGGCCACGCCGGAGGCGGGCGCGGTGTTCGATGCGCTCGCCGCGATGGTGGACGCCGAGCTCGGGAAGCCGGATGAGGCGGGAAGGTCGCTGTGGGCCCGTGCCGAGGAGAAGGCGTGCCGCCTGGCGTTGATCTACGCCTGCTCCGCGAACGCCCAGAAGCCGGTGATCGACGAGGACGCAGCCCGCTGGGCATGCGACCTGTCGTCGTACCTGACGCGGCGGATGCTCTACATCGCCCACGAGTGGGTCGCCGACGGCGTGTTCGACGCCCGGCAGAAGCGCGTGGTCCGGGTGGTGCGCAAGGCGGGTGGAAAGATCTCCCGCAGTGAACTGTGCCGCAAGACGCAGTGGCTGACCCAGCGGGAGCGGCAGGAAGTCATCGACAACCTCCTGGAAACGCAGCAGTTGCGGCAGGAGGAGGAAACGTCCGCGACGCGGCCGAAGGTGGTGTATGCGCTGGCCTGAACCGAATCTTTCAATCTTTCACCTATTCACCGCGCGCGTACGCGGGGCGCGGGTGCATGGGCGTAAGGGAGGTATTGAAAGATTGAAAGATCTCTCTCTTTCATCATGTACTTTCCCCCTCCCGGCCCGCCGCGCCCATGCAGGTCAGGTGCCAGGCCGCGCCTACCGCGAGCCCAACAGCCCGAAGCCTAACGGCGGGGGTGAGGGGGTCGGTAGGTACTTCCCCGCCCGCGTCGCGTTCCTACGCCCGCGGGAACAGCCGCGCTTGGCGACAGAGTTTGTTTCGCCCGTCCGGGCGCGGGGAGGTCCGCTGGCGGGGGTGGTACGCCCCGCCGCCAAGAACGCGACGTGGGCCAACGTGGGCGGACCCGTGGCGAACGGGCGCGGCCCGTAGCGGGCGGGACTTGGGGCGGTGTGCCGCCCCCGGACGGGCCTGACGCCCGAGCGATTCAGCGAACCAGCCAACCAGCGATCCAGCGAGCCATGACCTGCCGCGTGCGCGGCGGGCCACCACGACGCCCATGCGCCGCGCCCTCGCCGGTGCCCACGACGGAGATCGCTGTGAACATCGAGATGCTTCCCATCGGCGCGGTCAAGGAGTACGACCGCAACCCCCGCACCATCAACGACGCCGCGATCGATGCGGTTGCCAAGTCGATCGAGACCTTCGGCTTCAAGATCCCGATCCTGATCGACGGTGACGGCGTGATCATCGCCGGGCACACGCGGCTCCGCGCGGCGCGGAAGCTCGGACTGAAGGAGGTGCCGACGATCCGCGCCACCGATCTGACGCCCGAGCAGGTCAAGGCGCTGCGCATCGCCGACAACAAGGTCGCCACGCTGACGTCGTGGGACATGGAGCTCCTGCCGCTGGAGCTGGCCGACCTCAAGGGCGTCGACTTCGACCTCGCGCTCCTGGGGTTCAGCGCCGAGGATCTCAGCGCGATCATGGCTCCCGCGGGCAGCGAGGGTTTGACCGATCCCGATGACGTGCCGGGCGCACCGGACGCCGCGACGACCGTGCCCGGCGACATCTGGGTGCTCGGCAACCATCGCCTGATGTGCGGCGACTCATCGAAGCCCGAAGACTTGGACAGGCTGCTGGATGGCCAGCCAATCCATCTCGTCAACACGGACCCGCCGTACAACGTGAAGGTCGAGCCGCGGAGCAACAACGCGATCGTCGCGGGCCTGAGTTCATTCGCGCTGCCGGGCAAGGCCGACCAGCACGACCAGCAGAGCGCCGACCTCAACCGCTACCCCGAGAAGAGCCGCGCGACGCACAAGAAGCTCCGGGCCAAGGACCGGCCGCTCGCCAACGACTTCGTGTCCGACGATGAGTTCGACCGGCTGCTCGCGGCGTGGTTCGGGAACATTACCCGCGTGCTGATCCCCGGCGGCACGTTCTACATCTGGGGCGGCTACGCCAACTGCGGGAACTACCCGCCCGTGCTCAAGCGATGCGAGCTCTACTTCGCGCAGGCCATCATCTGGATCAAGGAGCATCCGGTCCTCACGCGCAAGGACTTCATGGGCAACCACGAGTGGTGCTTCTACGGCTGGAAAGAGGGCGCGGCCCACCGCTTCTTCGGCCCTGCCAACGTGCCGGACACCTGGTCGATCAAGAAGGTGAATCCGCAGAGCATGGTCCACCTTACGGAGAAGCCCGTCGAACTGGCGCGGCGGGCGATCGAGTTCTCGTCACGGCCCGGGGAGAACGTGCTCGACCTCTTTGGCGGGAGCGGCTCGACGCTGATCGGCGCAGAGATGACCGGACGCCGTGCATTCCTCATGGAGCTCGACACGCTCTACTGCGATGTCATCGTGCAGCGGTGGGAGAAGTTCACTGGCCGCAAGGCGGAACGTCTTCCCGCCAAGGGCGTGGTCGAAGAGAAAGCCGCGACCCGGAAGAAGGTCGCGGCGGGGAGCGGCGCGTGATAGCCGCTTCAATCCTCGTCGAACGTCGGCAGCGCTCCGTCGGTCGTCTCGTCCCATTCGAGGGCGTAGCGCTCGGCGATGTCCTCGAGGTCGTGCTCGGTGAGGTAGTCGGCCGTCTTGCGCTCTTGGCATGCTGCGACAGCCCGCGCGAGGTCCGTCCACTCCTCGATGGTGAGCATCTGGTCTTGGCGTGCGCCAAGCAGGTAGAGGGCGGCTTGAAGCACGGCCTCGAGTTGCGCTTCGCGGTGGGGCGTGGCGGCCATGGGTCAGGCCCCCTTCCCCGCCACGAACACGCCGCGCTCGTGCTTCTTGAAACGGGCGGCAGTCCCCTTGGCGGCGATCTCGCGGATGATGGCGGCGTAGAGCGTGGCCTCGGGCGTCTTGCCGCCGGGGCTCTTCCAGAGACCCTTCGCCTCCATCCGGGCGATCATCTCCTTGGCCCGCATGGGCACCTCGGACGCGGCGAGCACCTGCGCTGCGGCGTCGAGGGCGCTGACGCGCTTCGGCTTGGCCTCCTTCGCGGGCTTCGGCGCCTTGGCCTGCTTGGCGGCCCTCTCGCCCTTGCCCTTCGCCGGGGCGACGGGCTTCCCGTCGAGGCGGTCCTTGATCTCGGCGAGCGGCGCCTTGCGGAGCCGGTCGGTCTTGGCCGCGCCCTCGGCGCGGGCGGCGCTCTTGGACATCTTGGGGGTGCGGGGCTTCGCGGCCTTCTTGGTCTTCGTACTCATGATCATCTCCGAAACGGTGGTGCGGAGCCCCGCCGCACGTTGCGGCGGGGAAGCGTGGCCGCCGCGGTTCCCCGCGACGCCGCGTGGTCAGCAGCCCGCGATGCGTTCGATCTCGTTGAGGACGTCGTGGACCATCGAGTTGGTGGCGGCCGCATGTCCCCGGCGGTCCCGCCCGTAGACGTGCTTGGCCACCTCAACGGCCTTCGCGTAGCGGGCGTCGCGGCTCTCGTTGCGGCGGAACTCGGCGATGACCTTGTCGAAGCGGCCTTGGGCGCGGCTCATGCGGACCACGCTGGCGGTTGCGCCGTCGGCCGTGGCTCGCACCGTGATGTCTTCCTCGCTGCCCTCGATGACGATGTGCTTGATCTTCATGGCGTGTCTCCGTGGCGGGGGTTACTCGGCGTCGTTCAGGAAGGCCTCGACGTGCTCGCGGTCCATCCCGCTCATGAACCCGACCAAGTCGATCAGGTCGCTGCGGACCTTTCCGAGGTCACCCGTGCGACCCCAGTTGCGCGGGTCGGCCTTCGCGCCCTCCGCGTGCTTGTCGAGTTCCATCTGCAGGACATCCATCAGGCGGGCGATGTCGTTGCGGCGGGAGGCGTAGGCCTCGGCGGCGGTGGGTTCGGGCTTGCGGTTGTGCTTGCGTGCGTTCATGTTCATGCTCCTATGCGTTTTGCTCGTCCCTTGAAGAACGAAGCCCGCATTTCGCGGGCTTCAGGTGGTCGGCAGTTCGGGGTTGCGGGGGTTGGTCGGGGCCTCCTCGCGTGCGGCCTCGCGGGCCGCGTCGCTTCGTCCTTGGCGGTATCCGGTGTGCAGGCCTTCGCGGTACCCGGCCTCGAAGGCGTGGCGGACCAGGTCGCGGATCGACCACACCGGGATCTCGTGGAAGTCGAGGCTGTCGCTCTTGCGGGTCTCGAGCGTTTCGAGCAGCAGTTCGACCTTGGCCCATTCCATCTCGGCGTCGAGGGCCTTCTGCTTGCCGATCCCGTCGAGGCTCGGCTTGGTGTTCTTCTTGGCGTTCTGCGGGGCGTTCATCGTCGTGGTCTCCGTCGCGGGTTTCCGACCCGCGTTGTGACACATGAAGCCATGACATTCGCCACGAGGCAAGGCAAACCGCAGCGGTTTCGCCGTCATTCCGCGACATGTGGGCAAGTCTTCCGGCCATGTGGAAAACCGTGCGCGGGAGGTCCGCGATGACTCCCGAACACGCGCCTAGTCCCGAGCATGGACAGGGGATGTCCCGGCTCAACCCCGCCGCGCTTGGCGTCGCGGACGCCGCCCGGGTGTTGACAAGGATGGGCGGGAAGCCCGTCACCCAGGAGATGCTCCGCGCCGACATCGACGCGGGCGCACCGACGAACGCGCACGGCACCATCAACCTCGTGCACTACGCCGCGTGGCTGGTGAAGGAGATGTCCGCAGGTGGCGATTGACCCGCGCCAACTCAAGCCCGGCGAACTCGCGCGGCTGCTCAACAGCACACCGCTGGGCGAGGTTGTCAGCGAGCGGCAGCTCCATCGGCACCGCACGCGCGCCGGATTCCGCGTCGCGGCAGATGGGGATGCGGCGAAGGTCGATCTGTTCCGGTACGTCGCATGGCTCGTTACAACAAGGCATGAGGCGCTTGCCGAGGCTGCCCGGCAGCCTGACGGGCTCACGGGCTATGAGGCGATGAAGGAGCGGGCGCGGCTGCGCAACGCCATGCTCTCGCTCTCGGGGCGCGACATCGGCGAGCTACCTGCGATCGCCGATCCCGCTCGGCGCGAAAGGGCGGCGCGGGACTTCCGGTACTTCTGCGAAACGTACTTCCTGCAGACGTTCCACCTCAAGTGGTCGGACGACCACCTCAAGGTCATCGCCAAGATCGAACAGGCCGTCCTCGAGGGTGGGCTGTTTGCGATGGCGATGCCGCGTGGCTCGGGCAAGACCAGCCTTTGCGAGGTGGCGTGTCTGTGGGCGCTGCTGTACGGGCACCGCGAGTTCGTGGCGCTGATCGGCTCGGACGAGGAGCACGCGGCCGGCATGCTCGAGTCGATCAAAGCGGAGCTGGAGAACAGCGAGATCCTCGGGGCCGACTTCCCGGAGGTCTGCCATCCGATCCGTTCGCTCGAAGGCATCCACCAGCGGGCGTCAGGCCAGCTCTACCAGGGCAAGCAGACCCACATCGGCTGGACGGCCCGGGAGATCGTGCTTCCCACCATCCCCGGTTCCGCGGCATCGGGGGCGATCATCCGTGTCGCCGGGATCACCGGCCGCATCCGTGGCATGAAGCACAAGCGCGTGGACGGTGTGAGCGTCCGGCCGTCGCTCGTGCTCATCGACGATCCCCAGACCGACGAGAGCGCCCGTTCGCCATCGCAGTGTGCCAACCGCGAGCGGATCCTCGCCGGCGCGATTCTGGGCCTCGCGGGCCCCGGCCGGAAGATCGCCGGCCTCATGACGCTGACGGTCGTCCGCCCGGACGACCTGGCCGACCGCATCCTCGACCGGGACAAGCACCCGCAGTGGCAAGGCGAGCGGACGAAGATGGTGTACTCGTTCCCCACGGCCGACCGCCTGTGGGCCGAGTACGCCCGACTGCGCGCCGAGGGCCTCAAGGCTGACCGGGGAGGTGCGGAGGCGACCGCGTTCTACAGGGCTCACCGTACCGAGATGGACGCTGGCGCAGTGATCGCCTGGCCGGAGCGTTTCAACCACGATGAACTGTCGGCGGTGCAGCACGCGATAAACCTCCGGCTGCAGAACGAGGCGGCGTTCTTCGCCGAGTACCAGAACGAGCCCTTGCCCGAGGTGGAGGTCGCGGACGACCTGCTTAGCGCCGACCAGATCGCGGCGAAGGTGAACGGCCACGCCCGTGGGCTGGTCCCTCTCGGGTGCTCGCATCTGACGATGTTCGTGGACGTGCAGGGCAAGGCGCTCTTCTACCTGGTCGCCGCATGGGAGGACGACTTCACCGGGCATGTCATCGACTACGGGACCGAGCCGGACCAGAAGCAGGCGTACTTCACGCTCCGGGACATCAAGCGAACGCTCGGGACCGCGTCGCCACGTGCCGGCGTCGAGGGCGCGATCTATGGCGGTCTGGAGCGGCTCATCGACGCGACGGTGGCCCGCGAGTGGCGGCGCGACGACGGTGCAATGGTGCGCATCGACCGCTGCCTCATCGACGCCAACTGGGGTTCGTCGACGGACGTGGTCTACCAGTTCTGCCGCCAGAGCCCGCACGCGAGCGTACTCACGCCCAGCCACGGTCGGTACGTGGGTGCCAGCAGTCTTCCCTTCAGCGACTACAAGCGCAAGCGCGGCGAGCGGGTCGGGCTCAACTGGCGAGTCCCGGTGGTCACGGGGAAGCGTGCGGTGCGGCACGTGCTCTTCGACACGAACTTCTGGAAGTCGTTCGTGCATGCGCGGCTCGCCGTGCCGATGGGCGATCCGGGCGGGCTGTCGCTCTTCGGCCACAAGCCCGAGCACCACCGGCTCCTGGCCGAGCACCTGACCAGCGAGTACCGGGTGCGGACCGAAGGCCGGGGCCGCACCGTCGACGAGTGGAAGCTTCGCGTCGATGGGCTCGACAACCACTGGCTGGACGGGCTGGTCGGCTGCGCGGTTGCAGCGTCGATGCAGGGGGCGGTGCTGTTCGGGACCGACCAGAAGGTGATGGCTCGTCCCCGGCTGAAACTCTCGGCGTTGAAGGAGCGGGCGCGATGACGGCGAAGCCGCCGCCGAAGCAGGATGCAAAGCCAAGGGGACTCGTCTGCCCGACCTGCGGCTGTCGGCACTTCGAGGTGGTCTACACCCGCGCTACCCCGGTTGGCACGATCCGTCGCCGGCGGGAGTGTCGCCACTGCGGGCGACGCGTTACGACGAGCGAACGCATTGGAGCATGAGCGGCGCACCGGCCCGCGCGGTGGCTGGTTCTCGATTCACGCTGAGATCGATGGCTGCCTGGGGTCTACCGGTGGAACAAACGCCAGGTCACTGCCTCACGTGCGCCACACCCCGATCGGTTTTTGCATAAAGGCATGCCGTGGCGACCTTCCCTGTCTCGCCGCCCGGAGTGCTCGCGTGCCAGAACCTGATCCCAACCTCGAGCAGGCCATCCGCGACAGCGCGTCGCAGCCCGCGAAGGCGTCGGTGGACGGCCAGTCCGTCGAGCAGCACCCGCTGAAGGACCAGATCGAGGCCGATCGCTACCTCGCGTCCAAGGACGCCGCGAGGAAGCCCGGCCTCGGCATCAAGTTCGCCAAGATCGTCCCGCCCGGTTCTGTCTGACCCCCCATGCTCAAGACCATCACCAACATCCTGAGCCGGGTCGGTCGCGGGACGCAGACCGCCTCTCCCTCCCTGACGGCGTCGCGTGCACCGCACGGAAGCGGTACACGCGGCAGCCGTCGGCTGGTCGTTGCGAAGTTCGACTCGGCGCAGACCACGCCCGACAACCGGAAGCACTGGGCGAACGCAGACGGTCTCTCGCCCAACGCTGCGGTGAATCCCGAAGTCCGGCGCATCCTCCGCAACCGCGCCCGCTACGAGGTCGCCAACAACTCCTACGCCAAGGGCATCGCCCTCACGCTCGCCAACGACACCATCGGCACCGGTCCGCGGTTGCAGATGCTCACAGATGACGCAGAGGCCAACGCCCGCATCGAGGACGCGTTCGAGCAGTGGTCCCGGGCGGTGGACCTTGCGGGCAAGCTCCGAACGATGCGGCTGGCTCGGGCCGAGAGCGGCGAGGCGTTCGCCCTCCTGGTCAACAACCCCGCGATCACGTCGTGGGGGTCGCCCGTATCGCTGGACCTCAAGCTTATCGAGGCAGATCAAGTCTGCACGCCGCTTCTCCGGCGCGGGCGCACCGACGAGATCGATGGCATCGTGCTCGACCAGTGGGGCAACCCCTCCGCGTACCGGGTACTGAAGCGGCATCCGGGCGACAGCGGCGTTCTCCGCGCCCCTATCGACGACCTCAGCGCGTACGACACGTTCGCCGCGTCGGCCGTCGTGCACTACTTCCGCTCCGATCGGCCCGGTCAACTCCGCGGCATCCCCGACATCACGCCGGCGCTCCCGCTGTTCGCGCAGCTCCGGCGGTACACGCTGGCGACGATCGCCGCCGCCGAGACCGCCGCCAACTTCGCCGCCGTCATCTACACCGATGCTCCTCCCAACGGCGAGGCAGATCCGCTGGAGCCAATGGACGAGGTCGAGCTCGAGCAGCGTCTCGCGACGGTGCTTCCCGGCGGCTGGAAGCTTGGACAGGTTCACGCGGAGCAGCCGACGACCACCTTCGGCGAGTTCAAGCGCGAGATCCTCAACGAGATCGCCCGCTGCCTGAACATGCCGTTCAACGTCGCGGCGGGGAACTCCTCGGGTTACAACTACGCCAGCGGCCGTCTAGACCACCAGGTGTACTACAAGAGCATCCGCGTCGACCAGCACCACTTGCAGATCGCGGTGCTCGACCGCCTGCTCAAGGCGTGGCTCAACGAAGCGGTGCTCGTCGAGGGGCTGCTTCCGCAGTCGCTTCGTGAGCGCGGGGTGGCATTGCCCGAGCACGCATGGTTTTGGGATGGCGTCGAGCACGTCGATCCCGCCAAGGAAGCGACCGCCCAGGCCACGCGCCTGGCCAACCACACAACGACCCTCGCCGCCGAGTTCGCCCGCCAGGGCCGCGACTGGGAGCAAGAGCTCCGCCAGCGCGCCAAAGAGCTCGTGCTCATGGATGAGCTCGGCCTGACCCCCGCCCCCACGCCCCCCACGGCTCCCGCAGGCAGCGCGCCCGCACCCAAAGAGGACGACACCGATGGCAACGAAGACCCCGACCGCTCCGAAGACCCGACTCGCGCCCAAGCGTCTTTGGCTTGAGGCCGCCGCCGCGCCGGCCGGTACCTCTCCGCTCACGCTCACGGGCACCGCTGAGATCACCGCGATCGCCGCCGGGGCCGACGCCGAGAAAGCCCTGCCGCGCTTCAAGATGCTGGCGTACACGGGCGGTGCGATGCGCGTTGCCGGATGGCGTCATCCGGTGGTCCTGGACCTTGCCGGCCTGGCGGTGCCTTCACAGAACCGACCCATCCGCTTCGCACACGATCCGGCCGCCGGCGTCGGCCACACCGACGCGATCAAGGTCGAGGGCGGGCAGCTCGTGGCTTCCGGCGTGATCTCGCGCGACACCGCGACCGCCCGCGAGGTGGTCGCGTCGTCACGGAACGGGTTCCCCTGGCAGGCGTCGGTGGGCGCCAGCGTCGAGGAGTTCGAGTTCATCCGCGAGTCGCAGAAGGCGATCGTGAACGGGCAGGAGTTCGCTGGCCCCATCAACGTCGTTCGCAAGGCGACACTCGGCGAGATCAGCTTCGTGGACCTCGGTGCCGACGGGCGCACCAGCGCCTCCATCGCCGCCCAGCAAGGCGGGGGCGGCAGTCCGGCCGGCGGTGATGTCGATCCCGCGCCCGGGGCGAGCACGGCCGCGCTTCGCGCCGAGGCCCTTGCAGAGACCAGCCGTATCGCGGCGGTGCGGAAGATCTGCGCCGGCAAGCACCTCGACATCGAGGCCCAGGCCATCCGCGACGGATGGGATGCGACCCGCACCGAGCTGGAAGTTCTCCGCGCCAGCCGCCCCAAGGCGCCGGCCATCCACGCCCCCGACACGAGCATCACAAGCGAGGTCCTGGAGGCCGCGTGCTTCCAGAGCGCCAAGCTCGAGGGACTCGACAAGGTCTGCTCGGCGCAGGCGCTGGAGGTCGCGTCAAAGCGATTCCAGAGCGGGCTGGGCCTGCAGGAGTTGCTCATCGAGGCCGCGATCGCCAACGGGTACACCGGCCGCACCTTCCGGGATAGCCGCCGAGTGCTGGAAGCCGCCTTCGGCCGGGGCCTCGAGGCGGGGATGACCATCATCGACGTCGGCGGCATCCTGTCCAACGTCGCCAACAAGTTCCTGCTGGAGGGCTTTTTCAGCGTCGAGCGTGTGTGGCGGAGCATCTGCGCCGTCCGCAACGTCTCGGACTTCAAGACCGTCACGAGCTACCGCCTGGTCGGCAAGGACCAGTACGAGCAGGTCGCCCCGGGCGGCGAGCTCAAGCACGGCACCCTGGGCGAGGAGACCTACAGCAACAAGGCCGACACCTACGGCCTGATGCTAGCGATCGACCGCCGCGACATCATCAACGACGACCTGGGCGCGATCACCACCGTGCCCCGGAAGCTCGGCCGCGGATCGGGCCTCAAGATCAACGACGTGTTCTGGACGGCGTTCATGAACAACGCCGCGTTCTTCGCCGTCGGGAACAAGAACTTCATCTCGGGTGCGGACACGGCGCTCGGCATCGACGGCCTCACCAAGGGCGAGGTCACGTTCATGGACCTCGTGGACTCCGACGGCAAGCCCACGGGCGTCATGCCATCGATCCTGCTGGTTCCCACGGCGCTCTCAGCGGTGGGCACGCAGCTCTACAAGAGCGTCGAGATGCGGGACACCACGGCGAACACCAAGTTCCCCGTCGCCAACCCTCACCAGGGCAAGTTCCGCATCGAGGTCAGCCGGTACCTGTCCAACGCGCTCTACACCGGCAACTCGGCCAAGGCGTGGTACCTCCTCGCCGATCCGAGCGACCTGCCGGTCATCGAGATGGCGTTCCTTAACGGGCAGGAGGCCCCGACCATCGAGACCTCCGACGCCGACTTCAGCCAGCTCGGCGTGCGGATGCGTGGGTACCACGACTTCGGCGTCGCGCTGCAGGACCCGCGCGGCGGCGTGAAGAGCAAGGGCGAGGTGTAAGCCCATGGGTGAAGGCGCAGAGATCGGCAGCGGCATCGAGGAAGACGGACCCGGGACCACCCCGGGCCAAGGAGAAGGCAGCATGGCAGCAGGACCGGCAAAGTTTGTGCAAGAAGGCGCAGCGATCGACTACACCCCGGGCGCAGACGTGCTCACCGGCGCGGTGGTCGTTCAGGCGGAACTCGTGGGCGTGGCGCAGGGCCCCATCAAGGCGAACCAGCTTGGCTCGCTGGCGGTGTCGGGCGTGTTCGACTTCCCCAAGGCGCTGGGCGCTGGCAGCGCGATCCCGGCTGGCACCAACGCCTACTGGGACGCGGCGGCGCAGAACGCCACCAAGAACGCCGCGGCTGGCGCGAACAAGCTCATCGGCAAGGCGGTGAAGACCACCGTTGATGCCGACACCACTGTCCGCATCCGCCTCCTGCAGTGATCGCTGGAGGCACACATGGGCGACCTGCTCGATCGCGGCTCGGCGTTCCTGGATGATCAGCGGCACAAGCACATGAGCCGCACGGTGGTCTACCAGCGCGGAGCCGAAGCCAAAGAGGTCCAGGCGACCATCGGCAAGACCGAGTTCGAGCAGGCCGACGACGCTGGACTGATCCACCGCGTCGAGTCGCGGGACTTCCTCGTGCGGACGGCCGACATGGATCTGGGGTCGGGCCTGACGCTCCCGCGGGCCGGTGACCAAGTGCGTGAGACGGTCGGAACGCAGGTGTTCGTGTACGAGGTCAACGCGCCGGGTGGACAGCCGCCGTTCCGGTACAGCGACCCGTACCGCAGGGTTCTTCGGATTCACACCAAGCACATCGGCACGGAGACGTGATGAGCGAGGGGAACGGACAGAACGGAACGAAGGCCCGCTGGGCAGGGGTGCTCCTCACGATCATCCTCGCCGCCGGCGCGATGACCGTTCAGTGGGGTGTGGTGACCACCAAGCTCCAGCAGCTTGAGAAGCGGATGGATGAGTTCATTGGTGAGGCTAGGTCGATCCGCAGCGAGTACCAGGCGATGGAGCGCCGCGTCTCGTATCTGGAAGGCAAAGTGGCCGGCCTGTCGGCGACGAAGGGCGGTGAGCCGTGAGCACCATCGTCGCCATCGCCGATGCCCTGGCCGCGCACATCAACGCGGGCTCGTTCGGGCAGCCCGTGAACGCGGTGCGGATGTTCCAGCCCGCGTTCACGCTGGAGGACCTCAAGGACCTGCGCGTGTCGGTCGTGCCGCGAACGACGGCCATCGCCGCGGCGACCCGGGACAGCAGCTCCTTCGAGTGCGTGATCGACGTGGGCGTGCAGAAGAAACTGCCCGCCGAGGGTGAACTGGCCGAGATCGACGGGCTGCTCGACCTCGTCGAAGCGATCGCCGACCACGTCCGGCTCAAGCGTCTGCCCGATGCGCCCGACGCGGCGTGGGTCGGGATCGGGCACGAACCCGTGGTGTCGAGCGAGTCGCTGGAGCAGCACCGGGTGTTCACGAGTGTCCTGAGCGTCACATACCGGGTGCGGAGGTAGCAGTGCGGAACGTCGTGTTCATCAAGGTGGAGCTCGAGGAAGGCGACAAGCCCCTCTCGGATACGCCGCTCGTGGCGACCTTCACGCTCATGGCGGCGCACACGAACACACAGCCCATGACGCTTTCCGACGGCAAGGGCGTGGAGATCCCGGTCCCGGCGGGCGTGCAGATCCCTTTCGAACAGGTCAACCTGGCGGACATCTTCGTGCGGAGCAAGGCGGGTGAGGTGGCGTTCGTAGTCGGCCACACAGCCGGATAGAGCAGGAGAACAACGATGGCGATCAAACTCGGCATGGAAGCCAAGCTGCTCTACAAGGTCGGCGGTCAAGCCGGCGGCGGGGCATGGGTGGTCCTGGGCAACACCAGGGACGTGACGCTCAACCTCGAGGCAGGCGAGGCGGACGTGACAACCCGCGCCAACAGCGGCTGGCGGGCCACCGTCGCCACGCTCAAAGAGGCGAGCGTTGAGTTCGAGATGGTGTGGGACACGGCCGACGCCGGGTTCACCGCCATCAAGAACGCGTTCTTCGGCAACGACCCCATCGGCTTCCAGATCCTCGACGAGACCAGCGGGCAGGGTCTGCAGGCGGACTTCTCCATCACCAACTTCTCGCGCAACGAGGCGCTGGAGGAGGCGATCACCGTTTCGGTCACCGCCAAGGTGACGTACTCGGCGACGGCGCCTTCATGGATTGGTGGCTGAGCCTGTCGGATCGCTGTCGGATTGGCGTCGGATTCCTGTCAGGTCCTGATTCACGGAGGAATGGATGCGATCGTTCAAGGACAACCAAGGGCGGCAGTGGTCGGTCGAGATCAATGTCACCGCCATCAAGCGCGTGCGCGGCCTCGCCGGCGAGGACCTCATGCAGGTCATCGAGGGGACGCTGATCGAGAAGTTGATCCGCGACCCCGTCCTGCTCTGCGATGTGGTCTACGCGATCTGCAAGCCCGAAGCAGACACACGCAGCGTCTCCGACGAGGAGTTCGGCAAGGCGATGGCGGGCGACGCCATCGAAGCCGCGACGACGGCGGTGCTGGAGGAACTCGTGGGTTTCTGCCCGAGCCCGAGGGACCGGGCCAACCTCGGGCGGGTGCTCCAGGCCACGCGGAAGGTAATGGACCGGGCGCGGGACCTGGTGGAGAAGAAGCTCGACAGCGGGGAACTGGATCGGCTGGCGGACCGCCTGCTCTCCGGGGAAGCGACTGCTGGGAACTCGTCCACCAGTGCGCCGGAATCCTCGGCATCGACCCCGGCTCCCTGACCCTCCGCGATCTGGTGGCGATGCTCGACGGCAGGCAGCGTCACGACTGGTCGATCGCCTCCGCCGTCATGGCGCTCGTCGCCAACATCCACCGCGACCCCAAGCGATCCCGCCGACTCAACCCCAGCGACTTCGACCCCTTCGCCAAGCGCCAGCGACCCATCAAGGTCGGCGTGTCGGTCCTCAAGGACGTGTTCATCGACGGCAAGTTCCCCCCCATGCCGCAGGAGGCTCACGGATGAAGTTCCTCAGCTCGCTCTCCACCCGCCACTATGTCTACATCGTCGGCCTGCTGCTCATGGCGCTGGTGCTCACGTCGTGCGCGGGCTTCGACCTGGGCGACCTAGTGAAGGTCAAGACGCCCAACACGATCCAGCAGACCACGGGGCTGCCGTCCACGCTCAGCCTGAACGAGGCCGAGGTCGAGTACCAGAACTGGTTCAACCAGACGCAGACGACCGGCGCGCAGTGGAAGGACAACATCGAGAAGGCCGGCGAGCTCCGCGGCCTGTTCAGCCAGCTCACGCTGTCCGCCCTCGACACCGTCGGGCCGACGGTCGCGGGCTTGCCCGTGCTCGGCCCGGCGCTGCCAGCGCTCACCGGGATCGTCGGCCTGTTCATCGGGTCGGGCAGGCTCCGCAAGGAGAAGGAGGCGTCGTTCAACAAGGGCCTGGAGAAGGGCAGCGGCCTCGCCAGCGGCGCCCCCAGCGGCGGGAGCGGCGTGTGATCACTATGCGGATCAAGGACATGTTCTTCGACCGCCCGGCGGTGGTCCGCGCGGTCGATGGGGCTAAGCGGAAGGTGCTCAGCAAGGCCGGCGCGTTCATCCGCACGGCGGCCCGCACGAGCATCCGCAAGCGCAAGGGCTCCGCGCCCGCGGGCAAGCCTCCCCACTCGCACGAGGGGAGTCTGCGACGGCTCATCCTCTTCGGGTACGACAAGGCGGCCGACTCCGTGGTCGTCGGCCCCGTGGGCTTCAAGAAGAGCGTCGCGCCAAACGTGCTGGAGTACGGCGGGGACACGGTCGTACTCCGGCGCAAGGGCGGGAGGCTCACATCGCAGAGGGTCAAGATCGCCGCGCGGCCATACATGACTCCGGCGCTGGAGCAGGAGCGGCCGAAGTTGCCGCTGCTGTGGCGGAACTCCATTCGGAAGGGAGCCTGATCGGTGGCCGACACGCGGGGCATCCGGGCTGGACGGGCGTTCGTCGAACTCGGCGTGAGCGACAAGCTCACGGCCGGGCTTCGCCGCGCCCAGAAGCAGCTCGAAGCCTTCGGGGCTGGCCTCCGGTCTGTGGGCACGCGGCTCGCCGGGATCGGCGCGGCGGCGGTCGCGGCGCTGCTCGGTACAGCGAAGGCCTTCTCTGACACGGGCGACATGCTGGACAAGATGAGCCAGCGAACCGGCGTGAGCGTGGAAGCCCTGTCCGAGTTGGGATTCGCGGCCGACCTCTCCGGCACGGACCTGGAAACGCTCGAGTCCGGCCTCCGCAACATGCAGCGGACGCTTGCGGGCGCAGCCCAGGGGTCGGCGTCCGCGGGCGACGCACTCGGACGGCTCGGCCTGACTGCCGCACAACTGGCGGGCCTCGCTCCGGACGAACAGTTCAAGGTCCTCGCGGAGCGCATCTCACAGGTGCGGGACCCCGCTCTCCGCGCTGCGCTGGCGATGGAGGTCTTCGGCAAGGCCGGGACCAAGCTCCTGCCGCTCATGGCGGACGGCGCGGCGGGCATCGAGGCGATGCAGGAAGAGGCTCGTCGCCTCGGCCTTACCGTTAGCACCGAGACGGCCCGCGACGCCGCGGCCCTCAACGACGCCTTGGGCACGCTCTGGAAGGTGCTCAAGCAGGGCGTGTTCACCATCGGCGGCGCGCTCGCGCCGACGCTCAAGGACCTCGCGGAGCGGATCACCCGCATCGTCGTCAGCGTCACCACATGGATTAGGGCCAACCGCGAGACGGTCGTGTGGGCGCTCAAGATCGCCGCCGCCGTCGCCGTGGCGGGCATCGCCATCGTCGCCTTGGGGTACATCGTCTCGGGCATCGGCGCGACCCTCGGCATCGTCGCGGCTGTGATTGGTGGCATTGGTACAGCTTTCAGCCTGATCGGAGCCGCCATCGCGGCAATCCTGTCGCCGGTCGGACTGGCGATCGCCGCGATCGTGGCGCTCGGCGGCGTGCTCATCGTCACCACCGGTATCGGCGGGGAGGCCCTTACATGGCTCGGCGAGCAGTTCACACGCCTGCGCGACTGGGTGACCAAGGTCGTCGGTGGCATCTCCGACGCCCTCGCGGCGGGCGACATCGCGTTGGCCGCCGAGATCCTTTGGCTCTCCCTGAAGGTGGCCTGGCAGCAGGGCGTGGCCGCGCTCAACAGGGTCTGGCTGGAGGCCAAGGAGTTCTTTGTCTCCACCGCCTACGGCATGTGGTACGGGGCGCTGGCCGCCGCGGAGATCGTCTTCCACGCCCTCGAGATCGCGTGGATCGAGACCACGTCGTTCCTGTCCAAGACCTGGACCAACTTCACCACCGGCTTCCAGCAGGTCTGGGAGTCGGCAACGTCGTGGGTCGCCAAGCGGATGCTGGAGATCCAGGGCCTGTTTGACTCCGGGCTCGACGTGGACGCCGCGAAGAGGGCCGTCGATGATCAACTCGAATCCCGCCTGGCGGAACTGGAAAGCGCGGCCCAGCGGCAGGTGGCCCAGCGCGAGGGACAGCGCGCCGCCGAGCGCGAACAGACCGCCGCCCTGCACGAGGCAACGCTCGCCGGCATCGGCCGCGACTTTGAGGAGGCCCAGGCCGCGCTCAAGGCCAACACGGAGGCGGGGCTCGCGGAGTCGCAAGCGGCGCTGGATGCCGCGAAGCAGAAGCTCGCCGACGCCATCGAGCAGGCCCGGCAGAAGCGCGAGGCGGCGGACGCCGAACGCGGCCCCGGCCGCACGCCGCGCGATCTCATGGCCGAGTTCGAGGATCGGCTCGCGGGGCTCGGCGAGGTCATCGGCAAGGGGATCAGCGTGCGGGGCACGTTCAACGCCCGCGCTGCGCAGGGTCTGGAGTCCGACGGCGGGGCCGCCGAGCGCACCGCCCGCGCGACCGAGCAGACCGCCAAGCACACCAAGCGTCTAGCCGACGCCGCGCAGACCGGCGGCCTGACCTTCGCGTAAGGAGAAGCGTTCGTGGCGATCACGGTGACGGAGAAGTTCGAGAGCCGCAAGTCCACCAAAGGCGACAACCCTTCGGCGGAACTGGTCTACACCGTGCGCGGGACCAACGACGACCTCGCGGCCCGCAACGCCGCCGAGACCACCAGCCCCGCGACCTATGACGGCCAGCCGCGGCAATCCACCTCCGTCGAGCCGGTCGGCGATGAGTTGTGGGAGGCGGTGGTCCGCTACGGGAAAGCCCAGGGCGGATCGCTCCCGGAGCCCGGCGAGAGCATCTTCTCCTTCGACACCGGCGGCGGCACACAGCACATCACCCAAAGCAAGGACACCGTCTCCTCGCACGCGCCCTCGGGTTCCTCCGCCCCGGACTTCGGCGGCGCGATCGGCGTTACCGCCGACGGCGTCGAGGGCGTGGATATCACCGTTCCGGTGTTCCAGTTCTCCGAGACACACTACTTCACCAACGACCAGGTGACGCCGTCATACAAGGGCACGCTCTTCACGCTCACCGGCAAGGTGAACTCCGGCGCGTTCAAGGGGTTCCAGGCGGGCGAGGTCCTGTTCCTCGGGGCATCGGGGGCGCGCCGGGGCACCGATCCCGACGACGACTGGGAGATCACCTTCCGGTTCGCGGCCAGCCCGAACGCGAGCGGCATCTCCGTCGGCGACATCGGCGGCATCAGCAAGAAGGGGTGGGAGTACCTGTGGGTGCGGTACGCCGACCAGGAGGACACGGGGTCGCACGCGATCGTCAAGCGCCCGGTCGCGGCGTATGTCGAGCGCGTGTACGACGAGGGCAGCTTCGCAGGACTTGGGATCTGAACTATGGGTGACGTGTTCCGCAAAGTCCGATCGGGCCAACCGCTCCGCATCCCCGCGGCGGCGTACAACGCCTTCGTCGATGCGGCGGTGGATCTGCGGCGGCGGGAGCGCAACTCCAACGCCGGGCCGGCGCTGGAACCCGCGCAGCGGGGCATCGTTCTGGTCCGCAACGACTCCGATGACGATATCGAGCCGTACCACGCGATGGCCATTTCTGGCGTGCTGGTACAGCCCGACAGCGAGGACCAGGAGCGGACGTTCCACAGCCGCACGCCGCTCACGGGCGAGATCGCCACCGACGAATCGCCGTCGCTCTCGTTCGTGCTGGCCCTCCAGCCGATCAAGCCGGGCGACCTCGGGCGCTGCGTGCTCACGGGCGTCACGCCCGCGCGGGTCTTCATCACCAACGAGACGGACACGACTTGCGAGCTCGCCCCAGAGGAAACCGTGCTGGCCAGCACGCCCATGGGCGGCATCCCGATCCTGTGGAAGGAAGATGGCACCGGCGAGAAGTGGGCGGTCATCGAGATGGGGCAGCCGTCGCCCGGCCGCGTCACGGCGATACTCGGGGCAGCGCAGCTCATCCCCACCGAGAACAACCGATGGCGCTACCCGTGGGTCGAGGCCCGGATCGACGGCGACCCCGGCAGCGACACCTACCTCCGCTATGTCCCCGTGCCTGAGGGATTGTCGTCGCAACTGGCCGGTGGCGGCGAGGACCCGACGCGGCTGGCGATCAACCGCTTCGAGGCTCATCACATGAACGACTTCGACCCGGGCTCCGGCTTTGGAGGGCTGCTCGGCCTGGGGCCGGTGTGCGAACTGCCCGGCGTGCTTCCGAAGTGCCCGCCCGCGCGGTCGCTCAAGCCCAAGCTCGTGCCCATCCCTGAAGGCGTCTGCGTGCAGCTCACCTGTGAGCGCAACAGCAAGGGCAGGCCGGTGTGGGTGTTCGAGGCGATGAGCCTGATCGAGATCGCCGACCCGGCGGACGAAGACCGCAAGTTCAACATCTACATCGAGGGAGGCGCATGACCACGACTCCCGCCCCGACCAAGCCCACACTCGACGCCCGCCGCGAGCACGAGCGGAAGAAGTACGTCGCGCTCGCCGCGCGGCCCGCCGCGCATGGCATGGGCTACGGCGCGACCAACCACGGCGCAGCGGCCTTCCCGCTGGTGCAGCGGCTGAAGCCCTGCTTCGTGGTGGACTTCGGGTGCGGGCGAAACGACTTCATCGGCGCGCTGCGGCGGATCGGCATTGACGGGCTCGGTATCGACTTCGCGTTCCCCGAGGCGGACCTCCCGCGGGCCATGCACAAGACCGGCCTGCTCGACGGAGTTGCCGACGTGGTGACGAGCTTCGATGCCCTGGAGCACCTACTCCCGGAGGATGTGGACGCGGTGCTCGCGGAGATGCGGCGTGTCGGCCGCCCCAAGGCGCACTTCGTGTTCTCGATCTGCACGCGCCCGAGCCGCACCACCGTCGCCGGCGAGGGTCTGCATCCGACGGTGCGGCCGCTGGCGTGGTGGCTGGAGCGCATTGGCCGCGTCGGCACGGTGACGGCACCGAAGGCCGAGGGTCGGTACATCGTCGGTCGGTTCGCTGCCAAGGAGGGCTGCGGCTGTGCGTGAGAACCAGTCGGACATCGCGGCGCTTCAGGCGGGGCTCAAGGCGCGGAAGCCTGCGCGGGACGGCCTGCGCCTCTACACCGCCGATTTCGATTCGGTATCGCTGACAGGGTTCTACCGCGGGCGTTCGGCGTTCCTGATCTTGTCGGGGCCGTCGCTCACGCAGGTTGACCTCACGCAGCTCAACAAGCGCGGCATCGCCACGATGGGGGTGAACAACTCCTGGTCCGTGCATCGCCCGACGCTTTGGACGTGCGTGGACGATCCCGGCCGCTTCATCGACACAGGCTGGAAGGACCCCGGCATCCTGAAGTTCGTGCCGACGTGCTGCTGGGACAAGCGGCTCCGTATCCAGAACCCCGACGGCACCATGCGCAACAGCGCGTTCCGCGTCCGGCAGATGCCCAGCGTCCTGTTCTTCCGCCGCGCCGATCATTTCGATCATGAGCGGTTCCTGACGGGCGACTCGGTCCCGTGGGGGAACGACGCCAAGCACGCAGACTCGCTCGGGATCACCGGCAAGCGGAGCGTCATGCTCGTCGCCCTGCGCCTGCTGCACCACCTTGGGTTCGGCACGGTGTACCTGCTCGGGTGCGACTTCAAGATGGCGACGGACCGCAGGTACGCCTTCGATGAGCACCGGGCACCCAACGCCATCCGGCACAACAACGTCCTGTACGACTCGCTGGCCCGGCGATTCGAAGCCCTGCGTCCGCACTTCGACAAGCACCGGTTCCGAGTCATCAATTGTTCGCCAGGAAGCGAGCTCCAGGCGTTCGACCGCCTGGACTTCGACGCGGCGGTGAAGGCCGCGTCCGCCGAGTGCGGCAAGCCCGTGAACACGCAGGGCTGGTACGAGCCCAATCCGAAGCCGACCCCGCAGGAGGCCGCCCGATGAGCGACGGCCCGACCCGATACTACTTATACATCCCCGTGTGGGCGACGGGTCGTCCGCCGACGGGCGGCGGGTCGAGCAACTACTCCACGCCCTCGGGTTCGACGCCCGAGAGCACCTACTCGACGCCGACCAGCACGCCGAGCATGCCGCCGAGCTACTCGACGACCGGAGATGTCATCTACACGACCGGCCCGAGCGGAACGCCCACGCTCACCTTTTACACCACCGGCGCCTTCACCAGCAACACGTCGGGGACGACGCACACGCCGTCGAGCAGCGGGTCGAGCGATTCGATGTCCTCGGGGTCGTCGGGTTCGAGCAGCGGCTCTCCATCCTCCGGGAGTTCTTCTTCGGGATCGATGTCGTCGAGCGGCTCGTCCTCCTCGGGGTCGTCATCGAGCGGGTCTTCCAGCAGCGGCTCCGGGTCAGGTTCTTCGAGCGGATCAGGATCATCGAGCGGGTCGGGCTCATCCGGCTCGGGCAGCAGCGGCCAGAGCAGCGGGATGTCCAGCGGCGCTTCATCCGGCGCGAGCAGCGGGATGAGCTCAGGGGCGTCGTCGGGTGCATCCTCAGGGGGTTCATCCGGCGGCGGGTCGTCTGGTGGAGGCTCATCCGGCGGCGGCGGCTCCTCCGGTGGAGGCGGTTCCAGTGGTGGCGGTGGATCATCCGGGGGCGGCGGGTCCAGCGGCGGCGGCGGGAGCAGCGGCAACTGCCTCCTCTTCGGCACCCTCGTGCGCCTCGAGGACGGTCGCCTCACGCCCATCGAGAACCTCAAGCCCGGCGACCGCGTGGCATCCATCCAGGTGCCCGGCCTCGAGGTCGATGTCCCGTACCGCGCTCAGTACAACTGGCTCTCGCACCACGGCCTGCACGGCGCGACACCGGTCGCGGCCCGTGTGGCCAGCATCCGTCTCGGCGAGCACCACGGCTTCATGGTCATCAACCGCCGCTTGAAGGCGACGCCCGAGCACCCGTTCATGATCCGCCGTGGCGACGAGTGGGGTTTCGCGTCGGCCCAGTTCGTTCAGCCCGGTGATTTCCTGATCGACGAGCACATGAACGAGGAGGAGGTCGATTCCGTCATCCGCATCGACTCGCCGACCCGCACCGTGGCCATCCACATCGCCGGCACCAACACGCTTCTCGCCGAAGGAGTCTGGGTCCACAACGACATGCCCGCGACCGCCCAGAGTTCCGGCTCGGGCAGCGCATCGTCCGGATCAGGTTCCGGCTCTGGGAGTGGGTCAGGCTCCGGCTCGGGATCGGGGTCCATGTCCGGATCGAGCAGCGGCTCGTCCAGCAGCGGATCGTCGTCCGGGAGCAAATCCAGCGGGTCCTCCTCGTTCTCGACCTCTGGCTCAACATCCGGGTCGTCTTCCTCATCAGGCAGTGGCTCAGGCAGCATGAGCGGGTCGAGTTCCAGCGGTGGAGGCACGGGAACCTTCTCGATCTAATGCGGGGTGCAAGCCGGCTGCCGCAGACCAGCGCATCACCGTAACAGCGCTTGTGCCAGGGTCGTTTCGCTCGAGTTTGCGCCTTCGGCATCGCCAAGTTCGCAGCCTCTGGACACCGTGATCGTGAGCCATTGATCAGGATTTGTCCCAAGGCACTCCAAGACGCTTGAGCTTCCCATCCAACGTCTGATAGGTCTTCAGTCCCAGCAACTCGGTGGCCCGCTTTTTCACGCCCTTAGACTCTTCACGGGCTCGCTCAAGGAACCGACGCTCGACATCGTCCAAGTGCCGTGTCAAGTCGAATCCGCTGCCGAGCTCCTGCTCGATCATGTCCCCCTGGATACTCGAATCGGGAACCTCTGACAGCGCCGCTGCAATATCGCTTTTCCCAATCACCGGTCCCACAGACATAACCGCCGCTTGCACAAGGACATTGTTGAGCTGACGCACATTGCCCGGCCAGCGATGCTGGGCCACAAGGCCCTTGGCGGCTCCGGAGAGCGACTTGCTTTGGTAACCCGGCTCGCCCCGACCGAACTGTGCGTTGATTCGGACAAGCAACGAGTCCACGAGCGCCGGTATGTCCGACCGCCGTTCCCGAAGAGGTGGCAGTCGCAAGGAAATCGTTGACACGCGGTAGAAGAGGTCCTCCCGAAGGGCGCCCCGGGCGATCTGACCCTGCGGGCTGCGATTTGTCGCCGCGATCACTCTGACATCGACAACATCCGATTTCTCCGCGCCCACGCGCCGGATGGTTCGGTGGCATGGGGGGTCGTTCGGACCGCCTTGAAGGGCTCGAAGAAGAGCAGCTTGGGTCCTCAAATCCAGTTCGCCAAACTCGTCAAGAAAGAGCGTACCGCCGTGGGCTTGTTGAAATGCACCATCACGGTCCTTCACGGCCCCCGTGAAAGCGCCCTTTAGGTGTCCGAAGAGCTCCGACTCCTGGAGCTCCTGTGGGATCGCCGCGCAGTTGATCGGAACAAATGGGGCGTTCCGCCGACTACTCGCCGCGTGCATTGCATGTGCAAATAGTTCCTTGCCCACCCCGCTCTCGCCGAGGATCAGCACCGACACATCGCGGATCGCTGCCCGCTGCGCCCGTCCCACGGCGAGCCGCACCGCGGTGCTGTTGCCGACGATGGATGAGAACCCCTCGACATCGCTGGGGCCCTTGTCCGCGAGAGCCTGCAGGGTTGCATCAGGCTCTCGCAGCAGTTCGGGCAGATACTGCAGAGTCAGGTCGAACGGAATGTCCGCTTCCTTCGCTCTTCCTTGGTAGGACTGAATGAAGCGGGCGGGGAACCTGGTCTTGCCCAACAGAACCAGCGTCGCCGCCATCGATGGCGTTCCGGAGCTCAGGCTGATCCACAGGTCCGGCACAGCACCGCTCTCCGGCCTGGCAACCTCGGAGAGAAGGGCTTCGGCGATCGCGAAGACGGCGCCGTACTCAGTCGGATCTGCAAGTGAGACCCTATGCGGCGACACCGTTGGCCCGAGCCACTTGGCCAGCGCGGTCAAGAGTTGTGAGTCAAGGTCGGCTACCAGATGGACGCTGTCAAACTCGAACGCATCCATCGCCGCCCGGACAGGACCGGTTGGCTTCCCGTTCTTCGGCAACGTCTTGCCCGTAGCGGCCTCCACCGCCACCGTTGTGGCCGGAGCCGCGACTGCCAATCCAAACAGGTCGGCGTGCCCAACCCAGGAGACCAGGATTCGCTTCCGCTGGTGCATGCAACCCCATTTGTTCAAGTACAGACCTCTGTGTGCCAGACTCTAGTAAGGGCGGGCGGCCGCCGGCTCCGACGCAACTCTCCTCTCAGCTAGCTCGAGTTCCCGCAGCCGCGGCACCGGAACACCACCTTATCGCCATCACCCAGTGTCGGCACCGCGAGCAGATCCGAACCAGCTAGCAAGGACGGGTCCTTGCCTTGCCGCAGCCAGACCTCCCACTGCGTGGAATAGGGCAGGATGGCGGCGATACCGCTCTCGCAGGCTTTGCACCATCTAGTCCCCCACTCCGAATGACAACTGCGGCAGGTGCACCAGAACGTGCGAGCGCGAATATCGATGGCGATGTCTTCGTCACCGCAGACTGGACACCGCATGACGCTTCGCCATGCCGCCCGAGCGCCCTCTACGGCCAATTCAGCCTCCAATGCGGCCGATGCCGCGCGCTCGGTCCGAATCAGTTCCTCCTTCGCTTGCACCAGTCGCAGGCGTTCTTTCCGAAGTTCGTCGGGAGGCCGTCGGGGCCCCTTCTTCGATCGCTCGCTGCGCTCGATCTCCTGTCGGAGTTCATGTGCCTTCGCTTCGGGTTCCTTGAGCTCTCGCAGCCAGTGCGCCGAAATGTCGGACCGTAGGACCCGCCACCGGCCGCTCCCGCAGTTCTCCAGCCATGCGCCCTGCTTCTTGGCCCACGCATCCATCAGCGGACTCAGAGCAATGACGGGAGGCAACTCCGCGTACCGCGTCGAGTAGACGAACCAGTTGAGGGCCCGTGCCACATCGTCGGAGCTACCGACTCTCCAAGGTGACACAGTCAACACCGAGACGCTCTGGCCGCCAACGCCGTCTTCCTCGCTCCTGACTTGAGCCCTCCGTGGATCCCGGTTCGCGATGTCGCCCGTCCTCTCAAGAGAGTCCGGATGCAGGATGACGACATCACCTCCATACTGGCGGCAGGCCTCCTGGATGTGCGCCGACATCGTCCGACGATCGGCTTCGCTCATGCTTCCCATCGCCGCGTACACAGGGACAAGCTTGAGCTGGCGCTTCCCGGAGACGACCCGGACAGTCCTGTCGGAAAGCTCGAACTGAACATAGAGATCTTCGCAGGCGGGATGTACCAGCGCCAACCGCTTGCCCAGGCACACTGTCTCCTCGAACTTCTGAGGCTTGGCCCCGCAGCGCTCCATCCCCTGGAGCACGAGCAGGAAGCAGAACAGATCAAAGTCCGCAAACCTCTGAACCATCTGGGTGTGCAGCGCCTCATCTCCCAGCTTTGTGGCCGAACTCGACGGCGACAACCTCAGCCACAGTTGCCGTGCGCGACGGTATCGCGGATCGTTCACCAGAATGTTCGTGGACGGCAGGTCGTGCGGCACTTGGGCGCGACGCGGGATCTCCTGGTAGAGGTCCGAGTCGGTTAGCCCAAGTAGCCGGTACCGAAGCTGTGTGAGTTCTTCGATCGTGCGTTGGGTCACGAAAAGCCGGTGCTGTTCGCTGAGGAGCGGTGCGAGAAGCGTGTACAGGCGGTTCTTCTTGGCCCAGTGCGACGTGAGCAGGTCCTCCTGCTCGAACAGGTCCTTTAAGAGGAGCTCGAGCCGTCGAAGACGGCGGATGCGTTGCGCGACGTGGCTTTCTGCTCTATCGATCAGCCGCGCGACGACCCGATTCTCGAACACGTCCACGCTCTCGTCGGCCAGCTCCGCGAGCACGCGTTTGGGCAACGGCCCCGTCAGTGTTGGTTGAGACCAGTCCTCTGGGTGAGAGGCGAGGTAGCTCGCGGCCCGCTGAGGAATGCGCTTAGCACGCGGCGTCGGAACTCGTTCGAGCTCCAAAACGAGATTGGTCCTTGGCTTCCGGCACACGTCCACTAGCGATGGCGATGTTTCCTTCACGGCCCGATCCACGTCGGTCAGGTCCACTGGTTCGTCGACCACCGACATGACCGGTGAGGTGGCCATCCACCGATCCCAATCCCACTGGCCGTTATTACCGGGCGAGAGCAGCCCGCTCGTGACAACCGAGATACTCCTCGAATGATCGTCGTCAATGAGACTCTCGGCGGGCAGTTCGAACGCAGTTACGCCGCGAACCTGGCCCAGACGCACTCGACCGGACCTATCAGGTACCAGGTAGCCTCCCGGCTCCACCACAAACCCGTTCACAGTCGCGCTCGCCCCCGCGCCCCCGACCACACCCAAGAACGATGCGACAACCCCCGGCGGCGCCTCGACCTCCTGTCCCGAAATGCGACTGCGCAAGAAGGCCATAGCGATCATCGCTCCTGATCAACACCAAGGCGTTGAATCTCCCTATTGAGAAGATCAAGACACGCCACCAGTTTCTCCCTCGGCCGCGGCGCCTCCCGCGTCTTGTCGGCCGCCGGGAGAGGCGCCAGCTCGTTGGTCGGGGCCTTCTCTAGCGATTCCCTCAGCTTGACATAGTGGTCCGGACGGATGTCGTGCCGGTTCCGAAGCTTCCGCAGCAGCTTGGTCGCCACAAGATGGTCAAGGGCCTCGATAGGGCTTCCGCCAGCGGCGACTACGACCGGAACGAAGAGACTCGCCTGGCGTTCCAGCCGGTTGCCCCACGACACGCCGAACATGTCACCGAGCACTCCGGTGAAGTGCCGGTCCAGGAACGAATAGACCCTCCTGGCGCTCTCCGCGTGCGTGCGGTAGGCGATTGTGAAGCTCTTTTGGAGTCCATCAATGCTCAGAGGTTCAAGCTCCACGGGCTCCTTGACCTCAAATCCCTCCCGGTGTCTCGGCAACTCCATCACGTGCGCACGGTCGTAAGTCTTGTCAGCAAAATCCTTCGTCGTCTCGTCGTGGTTGGCCGTGCCAATGAACCACACGTTCTCGGGAAGACGCACACGCCGGCCATCGAGGAAGAATTTGGGAGCTCCGGTTGCCTGTGAGGTCATCAGATCGACCTTGCGATCCGCCGTGTTGGGCTTCTCAAGCTCGGAGAGCAGGTCGGCCGCGTACTGCTCCGGGTGAGACAGATTCATCTCGTCCAGAACGATGATGTAAAGGCGACCGGAGAATTCGGGCGTTTGCGCCTCGTACAACGCTTGGAGGAACTCGGTCTCGTAGTACCTTTTCTCGAACGTGTTGTAGTGCCCCAGCAGATCCTGCCGGTCCCTCCACCCGGCTTGCACGGCGATTAGCTTGCCTCCGGCGCCTACCGCCTCCGCGAACGCCATGGGCAGGCTGGTCTTGCCCGTGCCGCTGATGCCCTGCAGAATGTGGAGCGGGCTCATAGCAAGACCGCCCACAAAGCACCGAAGGTCCCGCTTGCTGTAGTAGAGGGTGCGCCCACCACCACGGCGGCCGCTCTGAAACGCGATCCGGTTCTGCAGGTCCTCGACGAAACGGCTGAGGTCCGGCACGTGCGCACGGAGAGCGGGGCTGGTTTGTCTCCGCCGGTCATCGTCCATGCGGCGGCATTCAGGAAATGGCGAGCGTCCCGCCTCACCGTTGATGAACTGGTCGATCCGGCTTTGAAGGTCCGTCAGCTTCGCTTCGAGCAGCTGCTTGTGCGCCCCCAGCACGCGACGCTCCTCCCGGATCGTCTCAAGCTCGGTCACGGCGATGCTTGCTCGACTGAGGGCCTCCCGCTGCGAGGCCAGCTGCATTTCCTTATCCCGCATGCTCGCGGTCTGCGCTTCCAGGGCACCCCTGACACTCTGCAGCTCCTCTACCACGCTCGGGTCCGGAGACTGCGCCAGCTTGTCCTGCAGAGACTTGATTTCTTTGCGGTAGCGTTCCAACTCCTGCCGCACGGTGGCGGGCGACCGGTCGCCAAGTTCGGCCACCGCTCGCCGATGTCGATCCACCTCCTGAAACAGGGAATCTCGCTCCTCCCTGGCTGACTTGAGCCGGCCCTCCAACTGGAGCCGCTCTGACTCAAGCCGTTCGAGCTGACCGGCCACCGCCGCCCGGTTCTTCTCCAGATCAGCTTTTCGACGTTCCTCGTAGTCCTGGGTGTCCCATTCGAGCTGCCGCCTGGCCCGTGCGATGTCGCGTTTCGCGGTCTCCAGCTTCTGCCATTCCTCCTGTGCGGCGGAAGCTTCAGCGGCCGCGACATCGTCGACCAGCTCTTTCCGACGCCTTGCGAGCGATTCCATCTGTGCTGCGGCATCGTCCGTCAGGCGTGCGACCACTTCGTCGAGCTTCTGCAGCGACTGCCGACGCGCAACGAGAAAGCCTGCCTCCGCATCGGCCCGCATCTTCGCGAGACTCTCAGCCTCCGCGACCAACGCCGCTTCCTTCAACGCAAGCCTCTGGCGATCGCTCTCCGCGAGTTGTCGCTCCCCGGAGAACGACTCCCTATCGGCCTTCAACTGGGTTGCTTCGCGTTCGAACCGCTCCAGTTTCTCGTCGAGGCTCTTCCGTCCCGAACGATAGTTCTCCTCCGCCTGCTTGAGCGTCTTCCAAGCCGCGCGGAGACTAGGTTCGTCGACGGTGGCCGTCTGATCCTCGACCGTTGGAGCCTGCCCTGCATCCGAGGACTCCGCCAGAACGGTCGGAGCCGCGATGAGAATCTCGCCGATCGGTACAGTGGACTGGGTAGGCGCCGGTGGCGCTGACGAATTCGGACTCCCTCCGGCACCGCTCCGATTTTGAAGGCGCCTCGCTTCGGCTTCCTGCCGTTTACGCTCTTTGCGATTCATACAGACTCCTTGCGTGCGTCGCCAGAACCAACCAGCAGTCCCACCAGCGCGTACAGCTCACGACGCACGTCGCCCGCCCTCGCACCGCTCACCACACGACCATGAGCCGCGGGGTTGCACTTGTCCGCCAAGTCGAAGACCCTCTGTGCCAGCGCCGATTCTTGTGTTGCGGCCCTTCGCATCGGATGGGCCGGGTCCCGCAGAGCAAGGAGGAGGTTGATGACGAAGAGGTCTCTGACACCGGCTCGCTCTACGCGCTGCTTGTCGCTCGTGATTCCGCGCACCCGCTGAAAGGACATGGACGCCGAAACGTGCTGGGGCAAAGGACAGGCAAGCCCAATCTGTTGTCCAAGAGTCTCGAGCCGCCTGTGCATCCCTTCCCGCGTCCGATCCGAAAGCGGAAGATCCAGGTACCGCTCGATACCCGCCAGCGAGTACTTGCCGAGACCGGACCGCAACACCGCCTCCAGCGCCGTTCGAGCCTGATGCTTCGCGTTCATCTCCTGTTCAAACCGCTGCTCATCCTCCAGCGCTTCGGATTCGAGGATGGCTTGCTCCATCCGCACCATTGCCGGGAAAGCCTCAAGGTCTCGGCGGTCCACACCAACTTCGTCCTCCACACGCCGTTCGGCATTGAGCCTGAATGCGCGCGCTTGCTCCCGGAACTCCCCGTACGAGGTTCTGTGCGCCTTTCGCAACACACTGTCGAGGCGACGGGCAAGAGGCGAGCTCCGGTCGGAGTCTGCAAAGTCGAGAATCTGCTGAAGCAGCCGATCGGATGCGCCCAGCCCGAAGGGGTCCGCCACGAGCAGGCTCGTGGGCAGCGGGACCGACGACCGGCTGTACAGATACGTTGCCACAAAGCACGGCACGGGAGTTGACGCCAGAAGCTCGACCCGACCAACCCGTGCGCCGCTCGCCGAATCTCCCGTGTCTTCGAGCCGCCGCCCATCAGATGACCCATCGTCTGCATCCCGAGATTGCCGCCACCGTTCAATAGCCCTGCGGTGTCGCCGCACTGCCGCCGAAACATCCGATGGGGTTGGCGCGGGAAGCTGCGATGCCGGATGGTCCACGAGAACCGTTGGATGGCGTCGCTCCTTGCCGGCAGCACCGCGCACGATCCAGGTCGCAGCCCCGTCTCGCTCGACTTGACCATATCGCTCGTTCTCGACCTCGATGAAGCGGTCCCACAGCGAGCCTGTGAACGGGTCTTGGAAGACATACCCGGTCACCAGCCGCCCAGAATCCAAAGCCGCATCACGGAGCGTTTCTGCACCTTCTGGCGTCACGGACAATGTACCGTCGAGCAGACCGAGTTCTCGGAGTTGCTGTTGGATGGTGTCGACGAGCTTCTCGTCGAGCCCCAGCAACTCCGCCTGACGCGGCGCCTCCGGAACCCTTGCGCGGCACAGTCCGAGGACTAGCTGCTCAAACAGGTTGAGCTCTTGATTGGTCGCTTCGGGCGCGATGACGCGGAAGCAACGCGCCGGCCACCACAGCCATTGCTGGAGGGTCAGTTCGTTCCACCCTCCCTTCGGGCCCTTCACCATATCAAAGTAGATCGGGTCAGGCATCGATGACCCTCCCCATCGGGCCTTCACATAGCTCTCGGAAGGCGACGAGACCCGGGATGGCGCTGGCGGCCACTGCACCCTCCGTGAGCTGCCGATCACCGGTCACGAGAAGCAGTCGGTGTTGCCGGCTCATTGCCACGCACATTCGGTTGGCGAGCATGAGGAATCCATACTTCTGTCGCCGCTGCTTCTCGGTATCCGCGGGAAAGTTGTTGCACCGCGTCACCGACAGAAACACAACGTCGAACTCCATTCCCTGGAATGCGTCCACCGTACCGACGCGGAGGCGTTCTTTGCGGTCACCGTTCGGTCGGGCGGCGAACTGCCATTCGGGCACGAACCGGAACTCCCCACCTACCAACTCACCTATTCCCTCTCTCTCCAGCTCGCGCTCGATCTCCCGCACCTGCTGCAGGTAGAACGCGATGACACCGACTGTGAAGTCTGGTTTCTCGTTTCCGATCCGACGGACCCAGTCGGCGATGGTCCGGGCCTCGGCGGACCGGACCTTGCTGCTTCCGCGCGAAGACTCCCTCCCGCGCTGCGACGGCACGTTGAGCCACACCGCGGGCACTTCGGGCACGCACTCAAGCCCGTGACTGAACTCTGCGGCTGGTGTGGGCGACAGGAACTGCTCGTCAGCTCCGTAGAAGGTCCGCGACACGAATCCGCCGAGTTCTGGGTGCATCCGGAACTGCTGGTCCAGCGTGATGGTCCGCTGGATGTGGTCCTTGGCTTCCAGGCTTCGCAGGTGGTTGAACAGCCGCTGAAACAAGCTGTCCTTAAGGGCCGCCGCGGTTTCTTCGTTGACAGACTGACTCAACTCCCGTTCGATGTCCGGCTCCAGAAGATGCGGCAGCTGGCGATGGTCGCCAACGAGCACGATGCGGCGCTCAGCGAGCGACATCGGGATCAGCAGGTCCAGGGGCGTAGCCCTGGCCGCCTCATCCACGATCACGGTCTCGAACACGGCGGTGTCGCCGGCGCCCAGTCCTTTCGCCCGAAGGGTGTGCCTGTGCACGGCATGTTGGCAGGTCGCGGCGAGCACGAGCGTGTATCGCTCTAACGCCTCTCGCACACGCCCCTCATCCCCTTCGAGCGCTTCCAGGTAGTCCCATAGCACGTCCGCAATGCCATCCTGTCCCGTAGCCACCAGCACTGCAAGCTCGTCTTCAGCCTGCTTCAGCGCCGACAGCGCATCCGTATCGATTCGGCGCACCGCGAGGTGTCGGGGCGGGGCGTTGAGCGTGTCCAGCAGCGCGTCCCGAATCTGCGAGAGCGGCTCCAGGAAGTCCAACGGGTCCGGGTCCATCCATGCCCGCGCCCTTTCCAGCACCGCCAGGCTGAGTTCCGAAAGCCCGCCGCGAACAGTCGGGTCCGTGAGCACCCGGTGGGCACTCCGGGGCCCATCATCCCGGAATGCTTCGGCGTCAACACGGAGCCCCCGCACGATCCGTTTTGCGTCCTCGACGCCCGCCTCGCCGCTCGCCGGGGACGATGGAGCGCCGACGCGTCGCGAGGTCATCAGATCTTGAAGTCGGTCCCGCGTTCCAGGCGAAACACACTCAGCCACGCACTGGTGCGCTTCTCGCAGCACCGACACGGGGTCCTCGTGTCCGACAAGCTGGCTCTCGTACCCGACGATCAACTGGCGCACACGACGGAGCTTTTGTCGGACGGGCGTATCGACCGCCGCTGCCAGCGAGGCTCGTACATGCTCCGCCTGTGCGAGCATCCACCCGCTGCTGGCCTCCGCTCCAGCCGACGCCCCACGCTTCCTGCCGATCTTGATGGGGGGCAGCCCCAGCGTGGAGGCACTCATGACCGCATTCTCAACAGCGGTGTGTTGATAGCCAGTCAGGAGAACGCTGCCGGACAGGCGCTCTGAATCCTCCAGTTCACTCAGTCGTGCCTGGAGGGCGGCGAGCACCCGGGTCTTGCCCGTCCCTGGCGGACCCTGAATCACCGCAATGTCCGGCGTGTTCAACGCGATAGCCAGCGCGAGCACCTGCTTTGTCGTCGGCTTCCCCCCGAACTTCGCGCGGACAGCCTCGCTCAGCGGCTCGAGCCTCTTCCGTCGTGGCAGCTGGACGTGTTGCCCTTCCAGTATGTGTCCCAGATGGGTCATCGGGCAACTCTGGCGACGGATGCGCTCCCAGGCGTCCCTCCTTCGACGCAGCCTGACCATGTCACCCCGCAGACCCGCTACCAGGTACCCGGCCTCCGGCGGAGCATCTGCCATACGGGCGTCCGGGTCTGCCGGTCGCAGCACCACGACGCCGTCTCTGGCCATGATGCCCGACCCGGAGAACGGCGTGAGCTCGTTCGGCCGCACCTCATCGAGCGCGTCGAGCAGATCCTCCTGGGACGAGGCTTTGAGCAGGGAGGGAACCGAGGACACGCACTCGATCTCAAAGTCATCCAGCGGCAGTTCATCCAGCGACCTTCCCGAATCAGTGAACGCGCTCGCGATTTCAAACGACCAGTTTCCGTTGTCGAGCTGCGTGCATGAGTGGTAGGGGACGCTCCCGAACATGCGAGCACGCCGGGCGATCGCCTCGGTCTCCATCGTCTGGTAGCGCTCCCAGATCGCCAGGTAGCTGCCGGCCTCGCGGACGATGACATCGAGGGACGACTCGGCCTTAAATGTGGTCGCAAACGTCGCGTCAACGAACTCGAAAGCCCCCTCCAGCAGTGTGGGCGGCCTCGCGGCGCTGCCGTCCACTGCCGATCGGACCGACACGAGCCGAGTCGCCGAAAGCCGGTCGCCTTCCACGGGTTTCACGTCCACCGCCCACTTCGGGCTGAGGATCCGGAACGCTCGATCGCTCGACTTCGCGGCCTCCGCGGTCGCACCCTGAACGACCAGCAGCGATCGCCCCTCCCCTTCCCGATCGACGATGAACGTCTCGCTCAGCCACCGCTTCAGCGCATCCACCGTCGTCAATTCGGGGAACTGGTGCCGCACAGAGTCCAGGAACAGGTCGTCCACGCCAATCGCCATCCGATTGCTGAAGATCGGGCCGATGAACTCATGCACTTGGACAACCACTCGTTCGGGGTTTCCATTCTTCGGCGAAACGGACACAACCCACGCCACGCGGGCCTTGTTGGTCGCCATCAGCCGCGTCAGCTGCGACTGGTCCGAAGGACGGGCGCCTCGAACCGACACCGAGTGTTCCGGTCCGAGTCGCACCAGGTACTCGCCCATGGAGTCGCTCCGGACGAGTTCGACAGCCTGTCCGACCCGGACGGACCGGCCGAAGTCCCGCTCACCCTCCGTATGTAGTTCCAGACGGGACACGTCGCCGTGCCGGATATCCGATCGATTCATGACTCCGTCCCCCCTTTCACGGAGATCCGCACCACGCGGTGTCGAGAATCGATTCCACCGCAGTGCACATAGAGCGAGGAGCCCGGACTTGTCAAACGAAAGGACTGGAATGCTTCGGTGAGCTCGCGAATGGGTATGCCCGGAGTGGTAGCCACGGTCATGACGCAGTCCGGCGCGGTGCATGAAGCGGCGATTCGGGCACCCTCAAGGCGAACCACGAGGCCGACGTCGGGCTTGGCGTTCGAGAGTCCCAACTGCTCCCGAGTCAGTGATAGAGGATGAGTCTCCGAGCCCACGGAGGTTCCGACAATGAGCGGGCGGCGGTTGGGCCCCGTGCACAGCGACCCTTCCCCCGATTCGGACCGATCCCAGATCCCGACGGTCGCGATGGTGTGACGCGGACGCGGGTCCCCACACTCCGGGCATTGCGCCTCGGTGAAGTAGAACGACCAGCCACACGAAGGGCACACGAGGGTTGCACGCGACGCCGACTGCAACGCCTCCGCCCAGGAAGTCATTCCCGGCCGATCGGCTGGACTATTGAGCCCGGCGTTGAAGGTCTGCTCGAACGCTGTAGCAATCATCTTCGAAAGCACGATGTCCCTGGGAATGCCGTGACGGCAGCGGTTGCGATCGTCCGATGGATGATCGATCCAGGGAAGCTGTCCCTGGAATGCTGCCTCCTCCATCGCCGGTTCCCCGTCCAACACTGCATCGCCCAATAGCGGATGGCACAGCGTCAAGGACTGAAACGCGATCACCGCAAACGCATGCGAGTCCGTGAGAGTGTTCATGCCCGCGCGGCCGAGAACTAGCTCCGGGGCGCCGTATCCGGGTGTGAACAGAATCCCCTTCTCGGGTCTTGAGCTGTATCTCAAGTTGTCGCTGTCGATCAAGAACACGTCGTCGGAATCGAGTTCCTGTGACACCAGCACGTTGCCGGGGGACGGGTCCCCGTACACGAGCCCGCGGCCGTGAACAGAAGAGAGGACCCGAGCCAGACGATAAAGGACCCGCAGCCGGCGCCGCAACCCGCCGCCTTTTCTGTACCACTCCTTGACGCTGGCGACTCCGCTCGGCGGGCTCAACATCTGCGAGATCGGCTCAACATCCGTAATCAGCTCCATGACATACCCGACATGCGGGCGTGCCAGCATCGCAACCGGACGTGAGATCGGCAAGCCATCCAGGTCCATCCGTTTGACCATCGCCATTCTCTGTCGCAGGACCTCGCTCTGCCCCTCGCCGGCCGCATGGTTGAGCTTGATGGCGATTCTCGGATTTCCCTTGCAGGTGTAGACGGCGCCCTGACCGCCACGGCCGATCGGGCGGTGGAGTTCATACCGACCGCCGTTGGCATCCGCGACGTATTGACGAACCTCATCCGGCATCGGTGTCCCTCGCACGCTTTCAGAAGTTGAGGTCGCCCGGATCGGGCCAGTCCAGATTCGTGGCGTCCGGGTTGATGCTCTGGGTTCGGGCCGTGACGGTCATGGTCACCCACCGGAACACCTTCCGGATTTCACGCGCCTCGTGCGCGTGGAGAACGCGCCCGGTGTTTGACCCGGCGAACACGTTGAGCACGGACAGGTCCGCGTCGGCCCCGATGGCCACGGCGAACCGGTCCGCCTTCTGGCCCCGTTCCGAGCCGATGAGGCACTCCAGAGGCCCCGTCCACGCGTCGTTTGGCTGACCATCGGAAACGAGGACAATGGTCGGCCTGTACGACCGACTCGGCAGCCGTTCCCGATTGTGGATCACTTCGTTGGCGAGCGTCAGCGCGCTGCCGAGGGGGGTTCGTCCAGCCGCCGCCATCGGCTTCCACTGGATGGCTCCCGCGCTCTGGAACGGCGTGTGTAGTGTCGCGCACTCTCCGCCAAAGGTGATCACGGCGACCTGAACGTCGATCCGCTCCGCCTGAAGTTCAGCGAAGGACGCGATCATTTCCGCGGTGGCACTGTTGAGGGCATCGATCTTGCCCTCCACAGCCATGCTCCCGCTCACGTCCGCAAGTACGATCACGGGAAGTGGCCTGGCTTTCGCGACGGTGAAGTCTTTCTTTTGAGTGTTCATGGTGCCCTGTTCCTCGTCTGGTATGGTACTGGTTTGGTGCTAATCAGTTGGACAACGGCTTCCACTGCCTGCCGCGCCCCCGGGGTCGAAGGCCGCGCAGGTTCCTGTTCCGGTATGCGGTGATGACCACTCCCGTGTCTGAGGCGCACACCACATGGAGGCCGTGCAGGTCGCTGATGTCGAGCCCTCGCTCGGCGACGGACTTGATCTCGCGGCGGCCTACCACATAGACGTCGGCGCCGCGAACGTGGACGGTCCTGCCATGTTCCAGTGTGCGAGCCACATCTGCTCCGCGAATGCCCCGAGTCGGCAGTCGCTCCCTGGCGTGCTTGGTCAATCGAGGAGAGGTCCATCGGTCGTTGCAAATCTCCATGTGTCACTCCTTTGTCAAGTGGGCGACACCAACATTGCAACCAGTGTGCCAGCACTGACAAAGGCTTGAGCACTCGAGCCGTGTCACTCATAAACCAATACCCCACAGTGACTTAGAAGGCTTCCGGCTGCAGGCCTCCGATCGACGACACAGCGTAGTCTGTGTGCGGCACAGATGCAACGGTGGAGCATCGCCGATTCCACCGCCGTCTAAGCGACTCCTCGGGCTAGACCACCCCCAGGAGCCGCAGCCCGTCCGCTCGAACCTGGGACTCTGCGACTGAGCCATGTACTGGCCGACAAATCCTGCCGTTTCGTGGTCTCAACCCGCGGGTCGTCTGAGACGTACGGCGGCGGCGAGCCGGTAGAGAGCGGTTGGTTGAATGGCTGCCCGGCGAACCTCTGCAGGGTTGCCCGGAGGTGGTAGTCTCTGTTGACCGCTGCGGGCTGCCCGTTTGCCCCGACCGCCATCGAGAAACCGTTCGTCGGGACTGTGGATACGGATGGTCTCTGCCCCCGGTCTCTGGCGGCCGAAAAACCCGAGACACCGCGTTTCACACTGCCGGGAGGCAGCATCCCGATGCTGTGTCTCTGGGGCTCTGAAAGCCCGTTCGTCACACCACCCCACGCCCACTATTCGATAACCCCCGGGTCGCGAGACCCGGGGGTTGTCGTTTTGCGAGGTTGGAATGGCCAGCGACGCTGCACGAGCAGCCGACTCAGAACTCGCCGTCGCGCACGTACGGCTCGCCCCACAGGATCGCCTGCAGAAGCACGGCCTTCACCCACGCCGCGTGCATCTTGTCGACGTCCGTGGGTGACGCGCCCTTGTTGGCCAGGAACGGCTTGAGCGTGGTGGTGACGGGGATGGTGAGTGCGGGGATGTACCGATAGTTGATGATCGGCACGCTCGGCGCATTGTCGGTTTGGTTCTTCTTGGTGGAGTGATGACGAAGCGCGATCTCGTGCTGGTAGTCAAGCCACTTCTGGTCGTAGTTGCCGTCGGCTGTGTCGAGGATCCATTGGCTGAAGCGGGCTCGGACGCGTGCGAGGTACTCCGCTTCCGGCTTGCCGGTTTCCTTGTTGCCGAAGAAGTAGACCAGTTCCGGTGTCGAGGCGACGAAGCCGTACCACACGTCGAGGATGGCGTCGGTCTGATCCTCAAGGATCGGCTTGGACATGCGGAGGAACCTGATGTCCTCGTCGGTGAAGAGCATCGAGCGTTTGAGCGCATCGAGGTCCTTCATCGTCAGAGGTGACTTGGCCACCTTGTCTGTGCCGTACGTGTAGCCCGGGATACCGGATGGCTTGGACGCGGGCGAGGCGGGCTGCGCCATCGAGATCATGACTGCGGTGCCGCATGCAACCGCGACGCTTGCGAGAGTGATGACAGGTCGGTTCATGTGCTTGTCTCCGGTTTCAGCGTTCAGAGAATGGTGCGGTTGGTTACTTCAGGTCAGACAGCGCCGCCCCAAAGTTGATGTGGAACGGCGTCTCGTCGATGACAACTGCCGGGACCGACTTCACGCCCGCGGCCTCCGCTTCTGCGAGACGATGCTTGGCCTGGCCCAGGTGAACGACCTCGACGCTGAACCTGCTGGGGTCGAGCGCCTCCGCGATCGTCCGCTCGGCCTGCACGCACACGGGGCACCCGGCGTGATAGAACTTCGCTGACTTCTTCATGGACTGTCTCCTTGATGTGCCGTCATTTCGGGAACTTCTCCGACGAGACCACTTCGCCGGGCGACTTTCCCTCGATGAACAACTGCCACAGTTTCGGGCGAGCCGCGTCGGTCGCCTGTTCGTGCTCGCGGCAATCCAGCCGCAGATCTATCTCACGGAGCGGCGCGTCGACATATGCGCAGTGATGTGGAGTCTGTGTGCCGGGATGGGCGTGCGGGCGGAAGTACGTGCAGGTTGCACACATCCGTGCGGTCGGAACCTGCCCGCTCTCCTGCAGCGAGCGGATCATCTTCATCAGCCCCTTCAGGAAAATCCCCTGCTCAGCCGGGTCGAGTTCGCCGATGGCGCTCATGAGTGCGTCAGGCCACGCGGCGATGTCCTGTGCCCGGCGTCGCCCCAACGTGGTGAGCTTCACGCGTACCACGCGTGCGTCGTCGTCCGACCGGGAACGAACCACAAGTCTCTTGCGCTCCAAGGCTGCGATGGCGTCGCTCGCCGTCGGCTGTGTCACCGCCAAATGACGGGCGATCTCAGAGACGGAAAGCCACCCCTCCGGCGTTGCGCCGATCGAGGCGAGCACCTGCGATTGCGTCGGTGTGAGCCCCGAGTTCTCGGCGGCCTGCCACGCCTGATGCCGAATCACGAGCCCAATCTTGGCAAGACCGGTGGCCAGCGCGATGCGACCGTCACTGTGCTGGGGGCCTTGAGTTTTCATAGGAGTCCTATAGAATAGCCCGGCTGAACGAGCCGGTCAAGTGCGAACCCCCACCGGTTCTACGTCGCCACCCAAGAGGTCCTGGACGATGGGTCCCGAGCCGCGCATGAGAGGACGAACGGGCGCTGTCAGAGGGTCTGGAGGCGGCGACGTCAAACTGTCCCGCGCGGCAGCAGGGTCCAATGACTGCTCAAGCACGCGGCTGCAGCACCGCGCCCGTGCCGGGGTTGGGCAGGTTGAATCGGCCTTTGGCCTCCGTTGCATACAGCCGGACACGGTCCTAATGTGAACCTGCCGGAAAGCCGCTCGGCAATGCGGTGTCTCTGGGTCTCTGAAAAGCCCGTCGTCGGACCACCCCACGCCCACTATTGGAACCGTTGACAGCAACTTGCCGTCAGCGGTTTCTTCTTTTACCTTACGCTGCCGTCCGGCAGCACTTCCAGCGGTCCGATCACTTCCGCCGCGAACCGATTGACCCGAGCCTGGGCCACCAGGCCTGCATATTCCTCACCTCTTCAACGTTGCAGGCTTCCAGATGCTCATCAAGCGTGTGCGTTTCAGCGACGCGGCGAGGCGATCAACCTTTCAGACGAAGAGCTTGCCGCTCCTTCCCGCCTCCGCCTCTTGGATCACGCGAAGGAACTCAGATCGACCGCCCTTGGAGCATCAGGTCTTGGCCGAGTCGATAAAGTGGCCGAGAGGCAGGCGCGCCGCCCGCTCGCACGCGGCTATCTGCAAGGTCACCTGCCGACGACTCCCACTCCCAGCTTCTTCCCCCCGGCACCCTGCTCGACTATGTCCCTTTCCTACGCCAGGGTCCTGCGCCGGCGCCCCAGGATCACCCCGCCCACCGCGACAAGGCACAAACTCGTGGGAGCCGGGACAACGTGAACATTGTCGATCAGTGTGAAGAGCAAGGCTGAATCGAAGGGGTCGGTCGATGAGGTTGCATTGATATCACTGTGTCCGAAGAAGATGTTCCCGCCGCTGAGTGTCACGGTCGTGAGGTCGATCGTGGCCATCAGCGTTCCATCCACGCGCCAAATGGCCGTCGTCCCAGACTTCTCGATGCTGACACGGTGCCACTCCATCCCCGCCGACCCGACATCGGTCACCCCGGTCTGCTGGGGAAATAGCGCGAGCTGGGCTGCCGGCGCCGTATTCGAGCCAAAGGACGCGAAGTAAGGGTCGGAGCTGTTGCGTGTCATGAACGGATACACCGGACTTCCGTCCGGATAGCTCGTGCCAGCGGCTGACGAATACGCACGCCAATCGTTCGCCGACCCGCCGTCGCCCGTGCCCGCAAACCACACACTGCTCTGCACGGCGCCGGGCCATTGAGCGGAGAGGCCCGAGGTGCCGATCCCAAAGGTCGAGAGATTCGTCGATCCGCTGCCGCCAGCCGGGAACGGGCCGTTGAAGTTCGCCCACCAGTCAAACTCGACCGTGTAGTCGCCTGTGAAGTTCTGGCCGATCGGCGAGACGCTCATGCCGCTGAAGATGCCGTTGGTGAGGTTCGCTTGCAGCTTCATGCCGCGCGTCCCCGCGCCGCTCGGCGCGGAGGGAATGCCGACGGCGGAATAGTCGAAGTGGAAGTCGACCGCGGCGTCGGACGGGCCGTTGTTGACTGTCCAGTTCGCCGTCGAATCGACTTCGAAGTTCTGGCTGTAAAGCTGCGCGAGAACAGGGCAGAAGCTCATCAACGAGACGACGATGCACGACGACACACGATGCTTGATTTGCACTTGTACTCTCCCTTCGGTCCGGAGCATGCAGCGCTTCGGCCCAATACCGTGCCGAATGTACTCCAATACCGCCTCCGACACAAGCGAAGGTACGCCAAGCTGGCGATTTCGCGATCGGGCCCGTGGCGGGTGGGAGTAGTCATCGCCCATCACGCGCCGGCGCTTCTCCAGCGCCTCGCGGTGGAAGGGATCCGCTCAAGGGCTTGGTACAGGCAGGCCGGATCTCGAGAAGCTCCAGAATCCCGTCGAACCTGCCGGTCGTTCGCATCCCCGTGCCGTGTCTTTGGGGCTTTCGGGACCGGTTCGTCAAATCACCCCACTCTCTCTATTCGCATAACCCCCGGGTCGCAAGACTCGGGGGTTGTCGTTTCAGACCCCTGTCCGACTCGGTCCTGCGGTCGATTCTGGGATGAGACTCAGAAAATCCCGTACGCGCTGGCCGACTTCATCGGCACGCGGATGAAGCCAGAGCAGGTGGCCTGCGTCGTCGATAAACATCGATTCGGCCTTCCGGGAGGCCGCGACCACGGCGAATGCGTGCTCGACCGGCACGTTGCCATCGAGCCGGCCGTGCACCACGAGTACGGGAGCGGTAACTCGCTCGCTGACGCATTCGGCCAGCGAAGCGAACACGGCGAGGTCGTTGTTGACCCCTGCCTTGCGAAGGCTGATCGGCAGCGAGTGATGCAGCAGGCGGAGGATCCAACGCAACTGTTGCGGTCGTTGACGGAGGGCGTCAACACGCGCCCGAGTCGAACGGCGATCGCCGAGTTCTGTCATGCGCAGGACACTGTAAGCCATGAACGCTGGAGCAATACGCGAAACCTGGAGTGCCAGCCAGCAACCGCCGTCGAGGAACCACGCGCCAAGGTCCGAGAGCACGAGCCGGCCCAGTAACGTGCTGGTTGTGATGGCGGGTTGGAGATTGCGGTGGCTGATGGCGCACACCATGACGAGCGATCGGATGCGGTCTGGGTGCCTCGCGGCCATCGCGAGTGCGGTGGGGCCGCCTCCGGATACACCCACAAGGTGCACGCGGTGAATCGCCCGGGAATCAAGCAAGGCCGCCAGGAGATCGGCGGCCTCGTGAACTGTCTTTCCCGCTTCCAGCGGCGTGCGCAGGTACCCAGGTCGCGACGGGGCGATGAGCCGGAAGTCGCGATCAAGGCCCAAGTCCTCCCCGAGCATGATGCCCTGGTCCCAGCCTCCCAGTCCGCCGTGAAGAACTAAGACGGGTGGAGCGTCGGTTGGTCCGGCGAATGCGCAGTCGATGGGGCCGCGCCTTGTGGTTACCAACTCACCGCCCGTATGGAGCCGACGAATGGCGCGAGCCCGCCAGCGCACGAATGCGCCAGCACAAACGACTGACGCCAAGAGCAGTAGAGCCGCAGCGTAGAAGAGCCCGCGCATCGCGAGATGGTACTTGGCGACGGTGGTTCATTGGGTCCTGACGCCAGGGCGCGAAGGCCATTTCGCACGGTGGCTGGCGCCGCACTCACTCGGGCGCTGCGCGCGCTCCAATCGACTCGGTTCGCTGCCCACGGACGATCCCGACTTTGGTGCCGTACACGTCCGTTCGACTGCCGGTGTGCACCCGCTATTGCCGGGCTGGTTGCGAAAGCAGCCCCTTTGGTTTTCAGCCCACCTTCAAGTTTGGGCCGTCGAGAGACCTCGGCGGCGTCTTCGCGTTTTGGGCCCACGTTCCGACGGGATCGCGAGCGAGTCCGCCCGATGGACAAGTCTCTGCCGTGCGGCGTGTCCATAACCGGCTCCGGCCCGCTGAGGCCCCACGGGCGCGACTTTGGTCCAAAGTCTCTCCGCGTCTCTCGTCGTGTGGGGGCCGGCAATGAGTGGTTCGTGCGCGCGAGAACAGGACGGACAGCCCCTGCGCTGCGAGCGATGCGGTCATGCATCGATTCAGCGCTTGCTACGTCGCTCCTGGCGCAAGGCGATGGGTACGTAGCCGATTTCGAGACCCGGTGGCGGCTCCACGATCAAAGCCGGGTCGATCGATGCCAGAGAGCCAGTGGTCGGCGGCGCGAGATACGTCTGATCTCTCGTCCAGGCTCGGTGAAGCATCTCAACGCGCCGCTGTACGACGTCGCGTTGTGCGGGCGAGAGGTCGGCGTGCAGCATCGCCGGCTGGTCCGCAAACCGATACCACGCGTATGTCACGGTGCTTCCATCGCCCAACGTGATCTCGAACGGACCCGCGACCGGACCGGGCGAGCGGAATGGGCTCTCGGGGCCCTCCGGCGTCACATAGGCACCATCGCCCTCTTCACGCGGGGTCTCGAAGCGCAGGGCATGGAGGCCTGTCTCGACGGGCACCTCGGTCGGCGCGACCGGGACCCAGTTCCGCGGTTTTCCCTCGGTCTCGTCCAGGCGAAAGTACTCAGGCAAGCGCACGCGGCTCCCCGCATCATCGTCAACCGGACGCACGATCGTACGATTCCAGCGATAGCCAAACGTCATCGGATCGTGAGCCGTCGGCGTACCGAAGATCGACCAGATGATGTCGTGTTTTTCATCATCGTGCGTGCCTTCTGGGGCAATCTGCCAGGTCGATCCGCCGCCATCGATGAACTGCTGCACGTGCGAAGCCGCAGGGTCGATCGCTCCGCTGGCTGCGGCGCCACCTGCGAACCAACGTCGCACAGGCTCGGTGAGTGCCTCGGGTGTATAGGTGGTCAGTCGATGCAACACGACTGTTCGGCCCTCGTGATCCACCGGAAAGGACATCGGCGCTGTCCTCGCAAAGGTCTTGAGGTCGTCGGTGTCCGACGCGACGGTGCCTAGCATCGCGGGCACCCACTGCGTCTCCATCTGGAACGCCTTGTTGGGATCGGATGGGCGCGAGTCCAGCAGCATCCCTGCGAGTTCCGGGCGTTCCACGGCTGAAGCCGACCAGAAGTACGGGGTGAAGAAGCAGAGCGGTCCCTTGAAGTTTGCGGTGTTCAGGAACAGAGTCCAGCACTGGTCGCCCGTCGGGATCGTCGCCCCTGCGGTCGTCGGCTTGGCGTCGATCAGCGGCAACGGCACGTACCCGTACCCGAAGAGTTCGCCGCATGTGCCCTGAGCGAGGTTGAGTCCATCAGGAGGCCAGACGACCCAGGGGCTGAGCTGGGCCACCGCGAATTTGCCGAGCGGACGATCCCAGTCTCGTCCCTTTCCCGCGCCGGGGCCGTTCGCCCAGCTAGAGAAGTTCGGAGCGACGCCTCCCATGATGAACTTCGGCGTGGTGGTTGCGAATCGAGTGTCGCGCCACCACCCGAGCCCGCCTTCGATGTCGGAGTAAAGATCCTTCGGCGGCTCGCCCTCGAACTGCGCGAACATCCAGGTGCCGAACAGTCCCGTCTGGAAGCGAGACCCCGGATAGACCTCGACGATCGGCCATGCCGCCGCGTAAAGCGAGAAGCCGGCATTGAACTCTCTGGGTACGCGCTCCAGCGGCACCAACATGTACCCGGACAGGTCGCCGTTCTGCAGGTGTATGCGCGCGTCGGGGGCAGCCGGGCCCAACGCAGGCGACCCGCTGACCACGAGCGACCGCATCGCCTGGCCGAGCGCGTTCCCGACGAGCACGTAGGTGTCGGCGTTTCCGAACTCGTGGTGCGCATGGGTCGGATGCGGGGAGTCCTCGGGCTTTCGTACGAACGCTGCGGTTGGAACGAAGACGACGCGTCCCTTCCACTCGTCTCTTCTCACCGCCGCGGCCTGCGCCTCGCGCAGGGCCTTCCATTCGCCGGGCGCATCGACCCACGGGCCGGTGAGCTCTCCCACGACGACCGGGAGGTCCGCCACGCCGAGATCGCGGCGGACATCGCGGATGAGGTTGGCGAGATTCTCCGCGTACTGGGGGATCGCGACATCCGGCTCGCACCCGTCGTTCCAACCGTGGTACCAGACCAAGCCGGCGATTTCGAGGCGCCGCCCCTTCGCCTCGGGAATCTCGTCCGCCGCCCGCGCGACCGCTGATCGCACATCGTCGATCATGCGGCGGTAGCAGGGCCCGACTTCGCCTCCTGACGACGGGGGACGGAAGTCACGGTAGAGACTCTTGCCGCCCCACGCGGTTTTCACCAGCAGCACCGGCTCTTCCATCGCATCGCCCAGCACGTGCCCGAACTGGAGTTCAGGACCGAAATGATGCCGATCGCGGTGGGGTGTGTAGCCGACCCCGAGCGGTCCAACGGATGCGGGAGCATCATCGGGCGTGTATCGGACAAACACATCGTCGCGGGTGCGCCAGGTGCCATCCGCGTTCCGGAGGTGGGCGACACTCGCGACTCGCGCGGGGTCGTCGAACAAGGAGGCGAGCGTGCCGCGGCCGTGGTTATAGTTCTCCCCATCCAGATCGACAACCGCCGGCCCTGCCATATTCGACTGGCCCGCGAGAACAAAGACCTTCATGGGTGGACTCTCGCCCAGCGAGGCAGGGGGAATCATCGCCAGGATGAGCAGGACCGTGAGTCGAAGCGTGAATCTGGACATGGCGAGGGATCCTTCGCGCAATGGTCTGGGCCACGACTCTTTGCATGATATCGGAAGCGAGAACTCGCCAGCCCGGTGTGCGACAAGCGCAGTGGCGGGGGCGTTCATCAGGATCGAAGCGGCTCGCGGTCGTCTGGCGGTGGCCCGGGCTCTACAGGTCCGGGCCACGCGGTCCGGCTCCGCGGCGGACGGCCGACATGCAGGATGTGTGCATGCACGAGCCGGGTCTCTGGCGTGTCGGGGCGGAGCTCGTTTCCACCACCCCGAGCGCGCGGCAGATCGGCCCGGGGCGCGACCGAAAGGGCCGAGTTCGTTACCGATCGCGCTGATCGGCCATCGACTCTCACGACGGCCCAAGGGCGCGGGTCAGCGTCCTCGCTCGTAGACGCGCACTCCTTCGGTTACGCGATCGCTCGGGTAGACGATTACACGGTCTCCAGCGGCGAGCCCGCTCAGAACTTCCGCAAACAGGGCCGATCGCTCGCCGATGGTCACCGCAAGAAGGTGTGCCCTGCCGTCCTCGAGTGCAAACACCGCCCAGCCGGCGTTGTGTCGCACGAGGGCACCGACCGGGACGCGCACCACGTCGGGCTGTTCGAGCACGATGATCCGGGCTTCGACGCGGAAGTTGTCGCCGAGAGTCCGTCGCTGCTCCGGCGGGTCCAGGAAGTCGATGATGACGTTGACGCGTTGTTCCTCGACGCCGAGCGCTGATACCTTCGTGAATCCGGAGGGTTCGACGATCCTCACAGCACCACTCAAGGGTTGCTCGCCGCCCCATCGCTCCAGAATGGCCCGCTGGCCGGGCCGCACACGTACGGCCTGGTCGGAAAGGACATCGACTTCGACCTCCAGATCGGCCAGGCTGCCGACTTCGATGAGCGGGTCTCCAGGAGTGATCGCACCCGAACTCACGTGGATGACGCGGAGCACCTTTCCCGTGATCGGGGCGAGGACCTCGAACGCCGGTTGGGGACGTCCATCCTCCGTGGCGACGCTTGAGCGTTCGAGAAGCGCGGCCTTTGCCTGATCGAGTTCGTACCTGGACATTTCCAGAGCGAACCGTGCCGTCTCTGCCGCGTGCTCGGTCGTGCGCAGCAAGACGCGTTCGTCTTCGAGTTCATTGGTGCTTGCAGCGCCCGAAATGGCGGCGATCTCGAACCGCTCGAGTTCCGCTCGGACATGCTCGAGCTGCGCCTTCCAGCGGGCCCACTCGGGCTCGGCGCGAGAAACCGCGGCCTCGGACGCTCGGACCCGCGCCACGGCCTGGGCTCTTGTCCTTTCGTCCAGCAGCGCCGGGTCACTCGGTGCGATGCGAGCCAGAACGGTTGTCCCCGCGATCACGGGATCGCCCGGCTTCAGGGTGATCCGCTCGACGATCCCCAGCAACGGCGCGGAAACGACATAGCGCTCTCGGAGGCGCGTCCTGCCGTCTTCGTCGACGGTGACGACAAGCGGTCCGCGGTCAACGCCGGCGAAGTCGCAGGGCACGGCCGCCGGGCGGAACACCAGCCACAGTCCCGCCGAGAGGGCCAGAATCACGAGCAGCCACGCTGCGAACCTGATGGGTCTCGACATTATCCGGCTTCCTTTAATGTCGAGAGCAGGTCGAGCCTCGCCAAACCCCGCTGGACCACCCAGGCCGAGCACGCGGCGGCGAAGGCGGTCACAAGCGCCGAGAAAGCGTAGGTTCGAGGGAAGATGACGAGGGGGAACGCGTAGCTCTCGGTCTGGAGCGCTCGGACAAGCAACCACGCCAGGCCGCGCCCCAGAACGAGCCCGATGGGGACCCCGAGCGCGGAGAGGAGAAGAATCTCGGTCAGGAGCACTCGGCCCACTTCCGCCCGGGTGAACCCAAGGACCCTCATGGTGGCCAGTTCGCGCTGTCGCTCCGCGAGCGCAATTCGCGCGGTGTTGTAGACGACGCCGAATGAAATGACACCGGCAAAGATCGCGTGGAGCAGGGTGATACGTGTGATATTCTGAGCGATCATCGAGCGGAAGACTTCCAGCATGGCACCCTTGTTCGTCACGGACGCCACCGTGGGCGTGCGTTTAAGACGCTGCTGCAACTCTGCAGACCATGCCGAGTTCTCGCGCACCAGCATGGCCGAGAGGACGTGGCCATCGCCCGTCAGCCGATTGAGCGCCTCGCGGCGCATGTAGGCGGCCAGGCCGACGAACCCGGAGAATGTGTCCTCAACGGGCACCCATGCTGCGATCCGCCTGCCCTCGAGGAACTGCACGCGCAGCAGGTCGCCGCGGCCGACCTGGAGGATCTCGGCGAGGTGCTCCGAGATCAGCAATCCATCGGGCGGGAGTTCGATCGGGCGACCCTCCCTGTTCAGCAGGCGCATGAGGTCGGACCCGGGCTCCAGCCCGACGATCGCGGTCGTGCGCGTGACCTGGCGGTTGCTGAGTCTGGCGGCTGCGGTGCGCATCGGTTCCGAGTAGAGGGAGGCTTCACCTCCGAGCAATCCGCGGAACGAGTAGATCCCCGACTCCGAGACGGGCTCATTGAATGTGACGGACAGGTCGTACCGCTGCCCGGCCGCGTATTCACGGTCGATCATGTGGTCGATCGAGTCCAGCGCGAAGCTGGAGACCACAAGAACCGCCGCGGACATGCCGATCCCGAGCGCGGCCAGAGACGAGCGCCACGGATGGTTCTCCATCGCCCGGATCGCCATGCGCCACCTCATGGGCACTTCCCGCACGCCGAGCCGTTCGACGAGGGTGGGCCGGAACTCTTCCGGTGCTTCGGGGCGCATCGCCTCGGCCGGCGAGAGGCGTGTCACGACACGCAGGGCGCCGAGCACGCCGAACACGGATGCCGCCGCGGCGACGGCCACCCCCACGACGACGGCGGCGGAGTCGAGCCTGAAGGAGAGCAGAGGGAATCGGAAGACGTTGATGTAGAACGTGGTCAGGTAGGCGCCGAGCGCTGCACCGGCAGCCACGCCGATCACCGCCGCGGTGAGGCACACGGCGAGGGCCATCAGCAGGACGTGTCGAGCCAGGAGCGGGTTGGAGTACCCGAAGGCCTTCAGCGTCGCGATCTGCTCACGCTGCGTGCGCACGAGACGCCCGAGCACGACGTTGACAAGGAACGCTCCGACACACAGGAAGATCGCGGGTGTCCACGTCCCCATGACGGCCAGTTGATCGAACTCGTCTCGCAGGTAGCGGTCGGAGATGTGGGCGGAGCGGTCGTAGGCTCCGAAGCCTCCGTAACGGTCGAGGAGGGCGTCGATCTGCCGGATGACCTCGGGGGTGACCGCGTCCTTCGACAACTTGATCGCGGCGTCGTTGAAGGCTCCTTCCATGCCGAGCGCCTCTTCGAGCGAAGAGCGCGGCATCCAGAGCACACCCGACCGGCGATTGTCAGGGAGCATCTCGCCCGGCCGAACGAAGTACACGAACTCGGGTGAGAGGCCGATGCCGACGACGACGAGCGCCTGCCACTTGCCGTTGATGACCGCACCAACCGTGTCGCCCAGTTCGAGTCGATTGGCCGCGGCGAAGGGTTCGCTCGCCACGACCTCCGGCGCCCGGCTCTCGGGCATCCGCCCGCGACGAAGCCGGACCGCGTTGAGAGCGGGTGACCCACCGTCGGGCAGGGAGACCAGTCGGGCGGACGCGGCTTCGCGCATCCCGGGCACCGAGAGGTTGACATCGTGCACGACCCGCGTCTGCAGGGTGCTCACGCCCGGGATCGCGGTCAGCCGCTGCGAGAGCGACTCGGGCGCACGCTTGAGTTGCACGAAGACGTCGGCGAAGCGCCCTTCGTCGTAGTAGGCGTCGCGGCTGCGCCGCAGCGAGGCGCTGGTGGACCAGGCCATGACCAGTGCGGCCACACCGGCGGCCATGACGAGCGCAACCGCGGCCAACGGGGCTCGGAGCTGCCACAAGTCCCTGATGAGCTTTCGGTCCAAGGCGTTCATGGCGATGAGCGTTTCTGCCGGGTCTGATGCCTACCAGGTGAGCTCTTCCGGGGGCATGCGCGTGGAGTTTCGATGCTCGGACGAGATTCGCCCGCCCGACATGGTGAGCACGCGGTCGGCCATCCGCGAGATGACCGCGTTGTGGGTGATGACCACGGTCGTGGAGCCGACCTCGCGGTTGACGAGCTCGAGCGCGCGAAGCACCGGGATGGCCGTGCGTACGTCCAGGGCGCCCGTCGGCTCGTCACACAGCAGGACATCGGGCCGCTTCGCGATGGCCCGAGCGATTGCGACCCGTTGCTGCTCGCCGCCGGAGAGCTGCGCGGGGAAATGATCGATGCGATTGCTCAACCCGACCAGGGCCAGGGCTTCTTCCGGGCGCATCGGATGCGGCACGATCTCGGAAACGGCTGCGACGTTCTCCCTCGCCGTCAGGCTCGGGATCAGGTTGTAGAACTGAAACACGAAACCCACGTGCTCGCGCCGGTACCGCGTCAAGGCGGCATCATCCCGGCGCGACAGATCGTGGTCCAGATAGTGCACGGTCCCCGACGTGGGCGTGTCCAGCCCTCCCAGGATGTTGAGCAGAGTAGATTTTCCACTCCCCGAAGGGCCGAGCAGCACGACGAACTCGCCGGGATACAGGTCCAGGTCGAGGTCTTTGAGTGCATGGACCTCGGTGGGCCCGGTGTGGTAGGTCTTGGTCACGGCCCGCGCTCGGAACGTGGGCGTGGACGAGCCGCCGGTCGCGCGGCCATTGGAAGGGAAGTCTTGGTGCTCAACGGTCATCTCTTCCATCCTGTGGGATCGGGATTGGATCGGCGGGCGGCCCTGTACGCCCTGCGAGCGGCGACAGTGCTCGCGGGCTGCTCGCCACTCTTGAGGGCCGGCCATCGTTCGACGTATCCAGCCTTGTGAAGCCCATGCCGAGCCTTCGCCCCGGCTCGGACCGCGCCGACCATCCAGGATGAGTGATGCTTGGTACGCCAGGTGAAGAGCCGATCGCGTTTCTCTTGCTGCCCGGGCTTGCCGGTCCGCGCAGCAAAGATTTGGCCGACCATCAGCACAAGTACGGTGTAAACGACGGCAATCGTGAACACTGCCACAATCGCGGACATGATCCGTACGGCCTCGGCCGGTATGCGACCTGCGACACGATCGCAGGCCACAATCCTGGGGGCCAGAGTGCTCAGCAGGTTCCTCGCGCGGTGCTCCCCGAACGACGTGTCCATGGTTTGTCCGTCGACAGTGGCCAGAGTCAATCAGTCATCACACCGTCTCAAGTATGCGCGACACGTCGTCCATGTCAATCGTGCATGACACCGGGTGGTCCATCCTGTCGTGCAATGTCCGTAGGGCGTCGGGGTCTGGCCGAGGTCTGCTGCCCTTGGGAGCGATCGGCGTGCAGGAAGGTGTGCGGTTGTGCCGGGATTTCGACGCGGTGTCTGCCCGTGGACAAACCAAGACGCCGGGCTTACTCCGCCTGACCGCTGCACGCCGTCGCCTGTCTCAGGAACACCGACGTCGATCCAGTCAGAACACCTCGCGTTATCTGTTCCCCGCGTGTCGAGAGGCTCGGGGGTTGGCGTTTGGGAGAAGATGAGTAGTGAAGGCCGCCGCATGTCGGGTGTGCCGCATCCATGCGTGCGGCGGGAGGAGTCGGTCGCGGCTCATCGAGCGTGTACATCCTGACCACGGCTGGGGGCTGCCAACCTGTCTGGATCGTGTTCAGGTGGAAGGACCGGGTGCGAACGGCGGGCGGTGAAGCCAGGACGCTGGCGAACGAAGTGCTCGGGACGGAACCAGCCACCCAAAGAAGATCGCGATGGTGATCGATCGCAAGGCCCAGACCGCCCAGCCGGGGAGCACCTGGCCGAGGTCGAGAAGCACCGTTCCGCTGCCGGACAGGCCCAGGAGCGCGGGGAGTTTGTACCAGTAGTAGAGCGATACGGCGGACGCGGCAAAGACGCGGATCAGAACCGGAAGCGTTCTTGTGTCGAGCACGGCACGGAGCGCGAAGAACGCGAGCGCAGACACGGCCATGAGTCCCCATGTCCAGCCGAGCACGTTGAGCGTGTGGCCGATTCCGGTCAGGTGTCCTGCCGCGGGAGTCTCGAACCAACCGAGCACGAACCCAGGAAAGCCGCCGATGAGGAAGAGGCCTGCACGTTCTTGGAATCGTGTGCGAGTGCCCTTGGCCGGGCTCATCGCGGTGGTCGAATCGGGGCAAGTGGTGACGCACCTGACGCACTCGGTGCAGTGGGCGTTGCGCAGTGTGATCGCTGGGTGAGATCCGTACAACTGTTCGACGGGATGCACCGGACACAAGCCTGAGCACCAGCCGCTCTTTCCGTCCAGGAGGAAGCCGCTCGCCAGGGCGCACGTGCCGGCGAGAACGAGGAGGCTCGCACTGGCGATGCCCGTGTCATCAAGACCCATGTGACGCGCCGGGACAAGGACAAGCAGGAGCAGCACCGAGGCGAGGCTCAGCCGGGCGTGCGCCCGCGGCGGCAGGCGCCTTCGCCATCGGAGGCGCCCTCGGCGGCCGAGTTGCGAAACCGTGGCAAGAGGGCAGATGTTTCGCCAGAGCCCCGGAGCAAAGACGAGCAGCGCGGGCGCGGCTGCGATCAGGACATCCCACAGGGCAACGAGTCCGATCGTCGGGCGCACGATGAGCAGCAGGATGATGCCGACTCCGGCCGTGAGCATGGCCCATTGAACGAAGAGCCAGGCCCGTCGTTCAGCGAAGGACATGGAGCCGCGGCGGGTTCCGGGGCCGCCTCCGACAGCCGCCCCGATTCGAACGGATGTGTTCATCGATCGCATGCTCCCGCACAGCGACCACCCGCCGCGAGCAAGGTGCAGACCGGCTCGGGCCGGGGTGAGCCCTGCGAGAGTTCCGTGATGGTCGTTCGAGCGAAATCGCGTTCGATCGTCGCCAGCGAGTCGTCGATACGACGGTGCAGCGGGCAAAGCGCCGCAGCATGCCTGGGCAACCCTAGGGGGCAGGAGCGGATTCGCTCGATCGGGTCGATTGCCGAAATGACTTCGAGCACACTCAGGGACAGGGGGTCACGGCTCAGGGCATACCCCCCCGCGGTGCCTCGGTGCGCAGACACAATGCCAGCCTTGGCCAGAGCCTGAAGCACCTTGATCAGATAGCCGGGCGCCGCTCCAGTGGCTTCCGCAATGGTTTGGAGTTTGTGAGGACCCACTGGCTGGTTGGCGAGCCAGACGATCGCTCGAAGGCCGTATTCGGTGGCATCGCTGAGCATTCTCATGGGAGGGATCTCCGAGCAGGGAAGTGACAGATGATAGCCGTCGGGGTAGAATCAGTGCAAGCGTGCACGTTTGCACGCTATAAGAGGAGAGGCACGATGAACACGAATCCCCTGACCCGAACTATTGGCGAACTCGTGGTTGAAAACCCTGGTCGGGCGAGAGTGTTCGAGGCCGCGGGTCTCGACTACTGCTGCGGCGGCAAGAGGACTCTGGAGTCGGCCTGTGCCGAGCGAGGACTGGATGCTGAGCGGATCGCCGAACAACTGGCCGAGAGTGATGAAGCCTCGCCTGGCGTCACCGACGATTGCGCGACCAAGAGCCTGACGGAGCTGGCGGACCACATCGAGGCGAGCCACCACGCGTATCTGCGGGAGGAGTTGCCAAGGCTGGAGCGACTGGCCGGCAAGGTATCCAAGGCCCATGGCCAGCGTGATCCCGTGCTGGTGAGGCTTGAGGAGGTGATCGCGTCATTCAGCGCAGAGATGGATCACCACATGACGAAGGAAGAGCGCATGCTCTTTCCGATCATCCGAGCATTGGAGGCGGGAGACCGGCCAAAGAACTACGGGTTCGGCTCGATCGCCGATCCGATCCGGATCATGGAGAGTGAGCACGACCGCAGCGGGGATGCGCTCGCGGAGATGCGTGGACTTACCGGCGGCTTTGCCCGCGCGTCTGCACGGTGCAACACGCACCTTGCCCTGCTCGACGGCCTCGAGACACTCGAGCGTGACACCCACCAGCACGTCCACAAGGAGAACAACGTGCTGTTCCCGAGGGCGATCGAGCTCGAGGCGGCACGAGCCGCTAACGGGGCGAACTGATGCCTGTCGCGCTGGGGGCACGGGGACAAGCCGGCCATGACCACCCCTTCGAGTGGATGAGCGATTGCCATCGTCGGATCGAACAGTTCCTGTCCGTCATCCGCAGGGCACACGAGGTGTATTCGAAGCGAGAACTCGAAGAGGAGGGCGCGCGTGCCCTCCGGACGGCGCAGCGATACTTCAGGGAAAGTGCTCCCCGGCACACGGAGGACGAGGAACTGTCGCTGTTCCCGCGCCTTCGGGGCCTTGGACGAGCCGACCTGCGCGGGTTGCTCGAAGCGGCGGAGAGGCTTGAACTCGAGCACGTCGAGGCCGAAAGGATCCATCGGGTCATGGACGAGCGGATCGATCGCTGGTTGTGCGAAGGGCGATTGACGCCTGGGGATGCCGTGGCGCTGGCACACGATCTTGACGCGCTGGGTGGTCTGTACGCCGACCACATCGCGTTCGAGGATAGGGTGCTCTTTCCCGGCGCGGCTCGTGCGCTCGATGAGCAAGACATCAAGGGAATCGGGGAGGAGATGGCGGCGCGGCGCGGGCTCGATGTCGGCATGGCCAGGACGTGTGAACGCATTGACGTGCGGAGGTTCAAGCGATGACCAGGCGCAGTTGGGCGGAGCCGTACAAGATCAAGATGGTGGAGCACCTGCGGATGACCACGCGGGAGCAGCGCGAGGCGGCCATCGCGGAGGCGGGGCACAACACGTTTCTCCTGCGCAGCGAGGACGTGTACATCGACCTGCTGACGGATTCAGGGACGAGCGCGATGAGTGATCGGCAGTGGGCGGGCATGATGCTCGGCGACGAGGCGTACGCCGGCTCGCGGAACTATTACCAGCTCGAGGATGCCGTCCGCAGGTTCTACGGGTACAAGCATCTGATTCCGACGCACCAGGGTCGGGGCGCGGAGCATCTGCTCTCGCAGTTGTGCATCACGCCGGGAGACTCGGTGCCGGGCAACATGTACTTCACGACGACGCGGTTTCACCAGGAGGCGGCCGGCGGCGCGTTCGTGGACGTGATCATCGACGAGGCTCACGACCCGTGCAGTGAGCACCCGTTCAAGGGAAATGTCGATCTGAACAAACTCTCGGCGTTGATCGACCGGGTGGGCACCGGGCGGATCCCGTATCTCTCGCTGGAAACCAACGTCAACATGGCCGGCGGGCAGCCGTGCTCGATGGAGAACATCCGTGCGACCGGTGCGCTGTGCCGAAGGCACGGGATCCCCGTGTTCCTGGACGCGACGCGCGCGGTCGAGAACGCGTTCTTCATCCAGCAGCGCGAGGCGGGCTTCGCGGATCGGTCGATCGCCTCGATCCTCCTGGAGATCTGCTCGCACACCGACGGTTGCACGATGTCCGCCAAGAAGGACTCGCTGGTCAACATCGGCGGGTTCCTCGCGGTGAACGACGACGAACTGGCGGAGCGTGCCCGCAACCTTGTCGTTGCCTACGAGGGCCTGCACACCTACGGCGGGCTCGCCGGCCGTGACATGGGGGCCATGGCGATCGGCATCGCCGAATCGGTCGAGGCGGATCACATCCGTGCGCGGATCGGGCAGGTTCACTATCTCGGGCAGAGCCTGATCGACGCGGGCGTGCCGGTCATCCGGCCGATCGGTGGACACGGGGTCTTCATCGATGCCGCGAGGTTCCTGCCGCATCTTCCCAGGGAGCAGTTCCCCGCGCAGAGCCTGGCCGCCGCGCTGTACATCGACTCGGGCGTGAGATCGATGGAGCGGGGAGCGGTGTCGGCGGGGCGCGATCCGAACACGGGGGCGGACCTCTTTCCCTCGCTTGAACTGGTGCGACTGACCATTCCCCGGCGGGTCTACACGCAGGCGCACATGGATGTCGTGGCGGAATCGGTCATCGACCTGCACACCCGCCCCGATCGGGTGCACGGGCTGCGCATGGTGTACGAACCGAAGCACCTGAGGTTCTTCCAGGCGAGGTTCGAGCCGGCCGTTCCCGCTCCATCGACGGGGCGCGAGCCCGTCGCGGAGGCGATTCGACGGTGATTGCCCCTGCATCCCAGACGGCTCGTCCTGTCGCTCTGCGTACGCTGGCGGTCGTGTGCTTGTTTGGCGTGTACGTGGGAATCGTCGCGTTCGCACCGATCGAGCCGACGCCCAAGCCTGATGCGGTGAATCTGCCGGGCACCGTACCGGGTGGGCCCAGGGCCTGGCGGGCGGCGGGATGCCACTACTGTCATTCACTTTACGGCCTTGGCGGCCACACGGGCCCGGACCTGACCAACATCGTGTCGCGGACATCGCCCGACTATGTCCGCATCGTTGTTCGATCCGGATTGCGCGGCATGCCCGCGTACCGGTCGTTCGAGCCGAGCGAGCTCGACGCGATCGTGGGCTACCTCTCCGAGGTGGATCGCACCGCGTCGTATCCGCCCCGGAGCCTGACCGAGGGCGTCTTCGGAGCCCGATGAATGGACCCTTGCGTCCGCAGCACGGCACGCGCCCTCCCTAAGGGATGGGCGCTGTGCACGAGCGTGACGCTCGGGTGCCTCGCGTGGACGCTGGCGACGGGTGCGCTGCTTGGGCTCAAGTCCGCACTCCCTGCCCTTGGCGTAGACGTGCTGCCACTCCAGTTGCTTCACCCCCTGCACACGCTTGGCGTCGTCAGCTTTCTGGAGGCGGGTGTCCTGTCGTTGTTCGCCATCGCCATGCACCGCAACGGAGCGAGGTGCTCCGTGCCCCCGAGTTGGAGCGCCGCGGTGATCGGAACATTCGTTGCATCCGGCGCGGGCGCGATCGTGATGGGGCGCGGGAGCGGGCTCGAGTACACGCCCTGGCCGCTCGCCCTGACCGCGCTTCCGGTGGTGGTTCTCGCCGCGATGGGATGGGACGCATGGCGCGGCCTCGGGCGACTCAGCGCGCGAGCTCCCGAAGGTGCCTGGCTTCTGCTTGTCGGCCTGTGCCTGACGCCGCTGGGGCTGATCGAGCGCATCGCCGGGGCAGGCTACGACGACGCCAGCCGGGCATTGATGGTCGAGTGGCACGCGCTGGACACGGTCTTTGCCGGCTTCAACACGTCGCTGTACGGCCTGGGCATCCTGCTGACGGCGCCGCCCGGGCGAAGGCCGCGCGGGCTTGTTCTCTACGGCGTGGCGACGTTTGCCCTGCTCTCAACCTTCGGTCACCATCACTACGTCTCCGCCCAGCCTCACGTGCTCAAGATGATCGCGTTCGGGGCGAGCATGCTCGGTGTTGTCTCGTTCATCCGGCACGTACGGGCCTTGCGCGGAGTGCTCCACATGCCCGTTACCGGCACGAGCGGGGCGCTCATCGGAACCGGCGCGCTCTGGACGCTGTATGCCGTCGGCTCGGGCGTGGTGCTCGCCGTGCCGCACGTCAACCTGATTCTGCACGGCACGCACGCGATCGTCGCACACTCGATGGGCGCGGTCATCGGTGTGAACGTCGCGATCGTTCTCGGCGCGCTGCTCGACGCGTCGCCTGGCGGGGGCGAGCGGGCGGCGGTGCATCGTCTCAGCCTCTGGTTCAACATCATCCTGGCGCTGATCGTGCTCGATCTGCTCGCCGCGGGGGTGGTCAAGGGCGTCATGCGGATCGAAGGGACGCATCACGACTACCAGCCTGTCATCCGCAGTATTCTCGCGCCTCTGCCTCTGCTGGGAGTTGCCCTCGCGGGGGTGATCGGCTGTCTGTCCGTGCGGATCGCACGCGGGATCCGTGTTCGAGCGGGCCCGGTGACGAGGGTTGAGACTGCGGGGGTCCCGTCATGAAAGACCGGCGCCTCCTCGCATCGGGGAGAATCCAATGAGCACGGTCCACGCGCGACTCGCTCCATCGCTCCGGGCAGGCGTGATCGGCGCGGGGCCGATGGGCCTGTGCCTCTCGGCATTGCTCGGGCAAGTGGCGCCGGTCGTGATGGTCGTCCGTGAGATCGAACGGGCGGCATGGATCCGGGAGCGCGGGGTCCGGGTTGTCGGGCTGCTCCAAGGGTGTTCCGGTCCGAAGGTCGTGCCCGGAATCGCGCGGCTCGTCGAGTCGGCGCCGCTCGATGTCGTCTTTGTCGCGACCAAGACGACGGCCATCGATGCGGTCGCCGAGGAACTTCGCCCGGTCCTCACCGGCCTCGCAACCGATGACGGCCCGCCCTACGTCGTGAGTTTCCAGAACGGCATCGACCCCGGACGGACGCTGGTGGAGCGTCTGGAGCACCCGCGCGTCCTGCGCATGGTTCTGAACTTCGGCGCGATCCCGGTGGATCTCGCGACCGCCGAAGTCACGCTGAACAACCCTCCGCATTTCCTGGGCTCACCGGATCCTGAACTAGAGCGATTCAGTGAATCGCTCGCGGGAGCGCTCACAGCCGCCGGCCTACGCACGCATGCCACTGACCAGATCGAGAGGCAGGTGTGGGAGAAGGGCGTGCTCAACGCCTCGATGAACCCTGTCGCGGCCCTGACGGACAGCAGTCTTGGAGAGGTGCTCGATTCCCCCGCGCGAGCCATCGTGGCCCGCCTCATGCACGAGGCCGTGGCAGTTGCCGAAGCCGCCGGAATGGGTCTCGACATGAACGACGTTGACCGGATGTGGCAGGTCCTGGAGGCGGCACGCGCGCATACACCGAGCATGGTCGGGGACATCCGCATGGGGCGTCCGAGTGAGATTGGCCAACTGAATCGGCAGGTCATCGCGCACGCAGCCCGGGTAGGTGTTCCCGTGCCCTCGCACGAGTTGATCACGTCGCTCATTGACGCTTTCGATTGGCGTGTCTTCAGGCGTGAACAACCGGCGTGCGCAGGGAAGCACGATCCCTTCGCACCCGGCCGTGGGTTGAAGGAGGCAACGAGTTAGGAGCATCCCCCTGCTTGGCGTCGCGCGGGGTTCGCACGATTACCTTCGCGCAGGCTTGCCGCTCCCTCTCCGATCTCTCTCAGAGCCGTGTTGGCGCGCCGCGGGAGCAGGTCTTCACTCTCGGACCGCGCAACGAATCTGGCGGTCATGCGTTCGCCGCCGCCGGGTCTCGAACTGTTCCCGTCGCTGGATGACCCCCGGTCCGCCAGGCACGGGCGCCACTCGCCCTTGATCCACGAGATCGCACCTGGCCAGGACGGCGCAGAGGCCGATCATGGTTCGGCATCAGTCGGCCGTGATCCTCGAACGCGGCGTCGGCGTGCCGCATTCGGAGCAGATTGCGCCAGGGCCGATCGGATACCCGCATGCCGCACATCGCCCGCGGCGTGTGCGCCAGCGGCGGCGTGCGGCGCCTGGCGCGGCGACGATCAGCCAGAGCAATCCGGCGTAGAAGAGCGTGTTAAGCGTGAATCCCGGCCAAGCCGGGAAGAGCGGCAGGATGTGCTGCGTGACGATAAAGGTGTTTGGTGTGTGCGACTGACCCATGGGAATGCCACCGCGCAAGGGACCGTGCGTGCCTTGTTCGAGTTCGCACCACATCGAGCGCATCGGCCAGCCTCGGGCGGCGTAGCCGAGGCGCTGGTTCCGCGGCGGATTCTCGAAGACGTCTCGCGGGGTGCGGCGCGAGAGCGGCCCCCAGCGCGGCCAGAGTCTCGACATCGGAGGCCGGACCACCGGGTCATCGACGCGTGTCCACTCGACGACCGTGACGACGATGTACTCCGCGCCAAGGCCTCGATACAGCAGGGCCGAGACGCCGGGCGGTCCCACGCGGTCGCCGGTGTAGGGGTCGATGCGAACAGGGTCGTCGGTCATTGCCGTGGAAGACCCTACGGCGTCCTTGTACTGTACGAAGCACCCGGTGATCCATGCGACGCCGACGTTGAGGAGCGCGCCAACGAGCAGGCAAGTCACGAGGACCAGGAGGGTTCGCCGTTTCATGGCCGGGCGATGCCTCACCGCGCCCTCGAAGAGCCACGTCCGGTGCAGGGTGCGGATCTGCCGATCGTGAACCCGGAGACGCTCGCTGAGGCGGCCGTACGCCTTGCCGACAAGGGGTGGAGGCGGGCGTGGAGATCGGCGGCCCGATGTTCGAGCGGTGCGACGGGCGGTCTCGCGGGGTCGTGCCTGCCACACATCGCCTCGGGCATGCATGGAGCCCGATGGAGAGAGGCGTGTGGTGAGAGAGATGAGGCAGGCATCAACAGTCCTCCCTGAAGCAAGCCTCGCACGATGGTACAGGATCCCCGCCGGCGGAAGGTCACGGCCGAGTAACCGAGCGAAGCGATGCGATCCGCTCGGGCCTGGCGGGAGACTCTCAAGAAGGCCCTGGTAACCTCGGAAGGACTCGTCAAGCACAGGTCGATGGTGATCGACAGTTCCTTGAGCCCCATCGCGAGAGCACCCTGCGGGATGATCCGCGAAGGCGACCGCCCCTTGGGCGTTCAGTCGAAGTTGCGGCGCGGGGCCGGCGCATGGCGGCTTGCTGGTGCAGAGCACGTGAGGGTTGGCGGCTCCGACGCCGGGAGGCTTGTTCTTCTATGATCGGGCCACGCGATGGAACTTGACCTGACCGATGCGGTGGAGGCCGATACCGATCCCTTGCTGCTGTGGGGGCGGATGCTGGAGGCATCGGCGGTGGGCGGCTTTCTGGGCGGCCACGCCACGGATGCTCGGGCACTTGACTGCTCCGGGGCTGCTCCGGCCGATGGGCACACGTTCAGGATCAAGGGCGTCGGCGGGGGCGTGTATCACGCCCGCATCGACCAGCGCACCGAACATGCGATGGTCTCGTATGTCGTGTGGAGCGAGAAGACGCCTGAGGTGACGATCCTCCTCACCTACGCCATTGATGACTGCGACGGGCGCACGGTGCTCTCCGGGGCGGTCTCGATGGACATGCCTCTAGAGGAAGTGCTTGATTCGTTCGGTGCGCTGGGCCTGATCATGAAACCGATTGCGTCCGGGTTCGCGAAGAGGTACATGCTCAGGCAACTCCGCAAGCAGTTGCTGGCGATGGCATCCCGTCCCGGCGCGAGCCATGACGGAAGGTCAACGCCGTAGGGATCGCGCTCGATGCGGTCATGGCGAGCGTCGATCGCGCCGGGTTCGAGCCGCGGGCGTCGCTCACGGATCATCGCAACGGCGCTCCGAGCCGAGCCCGAAAGCGAGGCAAGAGCGTGGCAAGGAAGCGAGCAAATCATACGGATTCTCGCTGACAACCGGGCGCGTTCGGCGCGTGTCAGGTAGCGCCCTTGCTCGCGGCGTGCGATGATGCGGCTTCCTCGCACGGAGGCCG
>JAANMY010000191.1_pt1 | contig 87311 bp, 79 predicted proteins | sample 7279691 | NCBI WGS metagenome assembly JAANMY01 (sample SAMN14094543, study PRJNA606508) | bioreactor metagenome | isolation source: A lab-scale SPAN reactor treating ammonium-rich wastewater day 388 | place: Ireland: Galway | collected 2018-02-07 | reverse complement strand
TTGTTCTTGCCATTCAGACCCCAGATGCCCGGCGTGACTTGCCGGCAGCATCTGTGGTCCAGTATACGTCAACGTATTTATGGAACTAAGGACTAGTCGACACCCCTACGAGCGCCGGGCCGTAGCCATGAACGGGGTGTTGCGGGTCTCGTGGAGGCGGCCGTCGGCGTCGACGGCGATCAGGCCCGCCGCGCCGGCGATCTCGTCCTGCTCGCGGACCACTTGCGCCGCCGCGTCCTCCAGCGAGCGGCCCAGCTCGACGAGGTCGCACAGGCGGCGCGCCGAGAGCCGCACCAGGATGCGCTCGCCGACGCCGGTCATCGAGACCGCAGCGCGCGGCGTGGCGAAGGTGCCGGCGCCGATCACCGGCGTGTCGCCGATGCGGCCGGGATAGCACTGGCCGGTGCCGCCCGTCGAGGTCGCCGCCGCCAGCCGGCCGGCGGCGTCGATCGCGACGCAGCCCACGGTGCCGAGGCGGCGCGGGTTCTCCTGCTTCCACAGCGCGGCCATCGCCGGGTAGTCGAGGGTGCGGCAGGCCTCGTCCAGGTGGTCGCGCCAGTAGTCGATCTTCGACGGCGTGGCGACCGGGCCGGTCGCGTGGCCGAGCCGGGTCGCGAGTTCCAGCGCCTCGCGCCCGGAGAGCATCACGTGCGCGTCCTGCTCGAGCAGCCAGCGGGCGAGGCGCACCGGGTTCTTCAGGCTCGGGACCTGGGCGACGGCGCCGGCGCGGCCGTCGTCGCCCATGATCGAGGCGTCGAGGCGGGCGACCCCGTCGGCCTGCAGGTAGGCGCCCGTGCCCGCGTTCAGGATCGGCTCGTCCTCGAGGCGGCGCACCGCCGCTTCGACGGCGTCGAGCGCGCTGCCGCCACCCGACAACACGGCCCAGCCCGCGTCCGCCGCGCGCTCGCAGGCCGCGAAGCGATCGGCCTCCTCTTCCTTTGGGGGCGTCCCGCACCCGCCGTGCACGATCAGGGCTGGTTTCATTCGCTCCTCTCGAGTGTTCGGGGACGGGTTGACGCCCGCCGGCAGCGGTTGCAGAGTCTCCGCGGAGTCCGCTCGCGGTTCAAGGAGGCCCCCGTGACGAAGCTGTTCACCCGGATCGCGTCGTTCGTCATCTGCGTCGTGGCCCTGCCGGCACTGGCCGGCGAGCGCCTGGTCGTCGTCGGCGGCGGCAACCGCGACGCCGAGGCGATGAAACGTTTCGTCGACTGGGCGGGCGGCGCGAACGGCCGCATCGTCTACGTCCCGTGGGCGACCTCGGTGCCGGACGAGAGCCTCGCGGGCTTCGTCAAGGACGTCGAGCCGCACGGCGCGAAGGCGGTCGAGATGCTGCCCCTCGCGCCGCTGACGCCGGAGAAGGCGCAGGCGGCGCGCGCGATGCTCGCGGCCGCGACCGGCGTGTTCTTCTCGGGCGGCGACCAGGCGAAGCACATGGCGGCGTTCGCGGAGGCGCCCGAACTGCTGGCGCTGGTGCGCGAGCGGTTCCGCGCCGGCGTCGTGATGGGGGGCACCAGCGCGGGCGCCGCGGTGATGTCCGACCCGATGATCACGGGCGAAGGCGACTTCACCGTGCTCGACGGCGACAAGGTGGAGACGAAGCCGGGCCTCGGCCTGCTGCCGGGCGTGATCGTCGACCAGCACTTCGTCAAGCGCCAGCGGCAGAACCGGCTGTTCGGCCTGGTGCTCAAGCACGGGCTGCCCGGGCTCGGCGTCGACGAGGACACGGCGGCGCTCGTCACCGACTCGCGGGTGGTCGAGGCCGTCGGCGCCGGCTCGGTGTGGTTCGTGGAGGGCCGCCCCGGCCCCGCCTTCCGCCTCGAGATCCTGCGCCCCGGCGACCGCTTCGACCTGCAGACCCGCCAGCGGCTGCGGTAGGCGTCCGAAAAAACAGTGCTTGCACGGACGAGGGGTCCCGATTAATCTACAACCATATGGTTGTAGGTCATCGCCAGGCCGACGCGGAGCTGGACCGCCTGTTCCGCGCCCTCGCCGACGCCACGCGCCGCGACATCGTCGCCCGCGTGCTGGCCGGCGAGCCGGCCTCCGTCTCGGCGCTGGCCGCCCGCTACGACATGTCGTTCGCCGCAGTCCAGAAGCACGTCGCGGTGCTCGAGGAGGCCGGACTGGTGACCAAGCACGCGCAGGGCCGCGAGAAGCTGGTGCGCGGCAACCCCGCGCAGCTCGCGCGCGCGCGCGCGCTGCTCGCCCAGCTCGAGAGCCTGTGGACGTCCCGTTTCAGCCAGCTCGACGCGATCCTCGCCGAGCCCCGCAAGACCAAGGAGTAGCCATGCCGATCACGTCCGTGACCTCCGATCCCACCGCGTTCACGCTGACCGTAGTCGCCGAGTACGCCGTGCCGCTCGAGCGCCTGTGGGAGGCCTACTCCGATCCACGCCAGATCGAGCGGTTCTGGGGACCCGTGGAGTGGCCGGCGACGTTCACGCGCCACGACATGGCCGTCGGCGGCCGGTCGCACTACTACATGACCGGGCCCGACGGCCAGAAGGCGGGGGGCTGGTGGCGCTTCCTGGCGGTCGAGCCGCTGCGCCGGATCGAGGTCGAAGACGGCTTCGGCGACGAGAACGGCGAGCCCGACCCGAACATGCCCTCGATGCGCATGGTCTTCGAGTTCAGCGCCACGAAGACGGGCTCGCGCTTCGAGAGCGTGACCTACTTCCCGAGCCTCGAGGCGATGGAGCAGCTCGTGAAGATGGGCATGATGGAGGGCCTGAAGTCGGCGATGGGCCAGATCGACGCGGTGCTCGCGGATCTGGCGGCCTTCGCGGCCTCGCGGGCGACGGAGGCGCAGAAGCTCTCCGACACCCAGGTGCGCATCAGCCGCGTGATCCGCGGCTCGGTGCAGGACGTGTGGCGCGCGCACCACGACGCGAAGCTGATGCAGCGCTGGCTGCTCGGACCCGACGGCTGGACGATGCCGGTGTGCCAGGTCGCGACGAAGGTGGGCGAGCGCTACCGCTACGAGTGGGAGGCGAAGGACGGCTCGCAGCGCTTCGGCTTCGAGGGCGAGCTGCTCGAGTCGGCGCCGCCGTACCGCGCGGTGACGAGCGAGGCGATGATCGGCGCGGGCGGCCCCAGCACCCGCAACGAGATGACGCTGGTGGCGGTCCCGGCCGGCACGCTGCTGTCGATCGTGATCACGTACCCCAGCAAGGAAGTGCGCGACATGGTGCTGGGCACCGGGATGACCGCCGGCATGGAGACGAGCTACGCGCGCCTGGAGCGCGAGGTGCTCGCGGCCTGAACCCGACCGCGGAGCGCCGGACCCCCGGCGCTCCGCCACCCCGCCCGCCCGCCGTCGCATGCCGCGGTGGGCCACCCCGCCCGAGCGCCGTCGCCCGAACAGCGGCGCTCCCGCCCCGCCCGGACGCCGCCGTGCCCGCGGCGTCCCGCCCCGCCCGCGCAGCCGCAGGCTGCGCCGCCCCGTCCGTCGGGTTCGACCGGGTTGGTGCGGCGGGCGGGGCGGGGCACGCGGGTTCTCGCCTCGCCCGGGCGGGCAGCGGGCGCCATCCGTCCCTGCACACGGCGAGCCGGGCTGTCGCGGCCAGGACCTGGACGTTCCGGACCCATGGCGTCCGTGGCTCGGTCGATCCTTGCGACGTGTTCGGGAGCGAGGTAAATTGCTCGTGCCGGTCGATAGAAGAAGCGGCCCTCTGCTACGCCCCTGATTCAAGCAGGCGCAAGCCTCGCGTAGCAGCAGGGCCATTTTTCTGCCCCGACGGAGGACTCGCTTGAACCAGCGAGTGGTGATCCTCCTGGACGGCGGCTTCGTCAAGAAGAAGCTCCGGGAGCGCCTGAACAGGTTCCCGACGACGACCGATGTCGTAGGCCTCGCCACTGGCTTGATGACCCGCCCCCGCCTCCAGGGCCAAGACCTGTTCCGCGTCTACTTCTACGACGCCCCGCCCTTCGAGGGCAGTGCGACCAACCCGATCAGCCGGACGCCCCTCAACTTCTCGGCGACACCCGAGGCCACGAAGAACCGCGCCCTGCTGGATTCCCTCGAGCTGCAGCCCGACTTCGCAGTGCGTCGCGGGGTCATCATGCAGACGGGTTGGAAGCTCGGCCGTGCGGCCCTGAAGTCCCTGTCGCGCGCTCAACGGCCGATAGCGGCGGCCGACCTGGTGCCCGACATGGCACAGAAGGGCGTAGACATCCGTATCGGCCTCGACATTGCCTGGATCGCCATCAAGGGACTCGCCGACGTCCTTGTCCTCGTCACGGGCGACTCCGATTTCGTGCCGGCCATGAAGTTCGCCCGCAAGGAAGGACTGAGGGTCTACCTCGACGCGATGGGCCACGGGATCAGGCGGGAGTTGAAGGCGCATGCGGACCTCGTCCTGTGAGGACCGTATGCGGCCGGGAGGCGGCAGTTCGCGGCGTGCGCGGTCGGGGAGGGGCGCTTCGCGCCCCCCTCAGCACTCCGGGAGGCTGACGCTGAAGTCCAGGGGGGCGTCGAGGACGTTGAGGGCGAGGCCGCCTCGGGCCGTTTCCTTGTAGTGGTCCTTCATGTCCATGCCCGTGTCGCGCATCGTCTTGATCACCTTGTCGAGCGAGACGAAGTGCAGGCCGTCGCCGCGCAGGGCCATGCGGGCCGCGTTGATCGCCTTGATCGAGGCCATCGCGTTGCGCTCGATGCAGGGCACCTGGACCAGGCCGCCGATCGGGTCGCAGGTGAGGCCGAGGTTGTGCTCCATCGCGATCTCGGCCGCGTTCTCCACCTGCTCCGGGGTGCCGCCCAGCACCTCGGTCAGGCCCGCCGCCGCCATCGAGCAGGCGGAGCCGACCTCGCCCTGGCAGCCGACCTCGGCGCCGCTGATCGAGGCGTTCTGCTTGTAGAGCGTGCCGATCGCGCCGGCCGTGAGCAGGAAGCGCACCACGCCCTCGTCGGAGGCGCCGGGCACGAAGCGCGCGTAGTAGTGCAGCACGGCGGGGATGATGCCGGCGGCGCCGTTGGTGGGCGCGGTCACCACCCGTCCGCCCGCCGCGTTCTCCTCGTTGACCGCCAGTGCGTACAGGTTGACCCAGTCGAGCGCCGTCAGCGGGTCGCGCAGGCCGGCCTCGGGGTGCGCCAGCAGGCGCTGGTGGAGGTCGGCCGCGCGGCGCTTCACCTTGAGCCCGCCGGGCAGCACGCCCTCGGCGCGGCAGCCGCGGCGCACGCACTCCTGCATCACGCCCCAGATCGCGAGCAGCGCGGCGCGGGTCTCGGCCTCGGGGCGGAACGCGCCCTCGTTCTCGAGCATCACGCGCGAGACGGGCCAGCCCGTTCGGCGGCAGATCGCCAGCAGCTCGTCGCCGCTGGCGAACGGATGGGCCAGCGCGCGGTCGTCGGCGCGCAGCGGGTTCTCGCCCGCGGCCGCCTGCTCGTCGACGACGAAGCCGCCGCCGACCGAGTAGTACGCGCGCGCGAACAGCGGCTCGTTCTCCACGTCGAGCGCGGTGAAGCGCATCCCGTTGGGGTGGAACGGGAGGTTCTGGCGCTGGAACAGCAGGTGCTCGGCGTCGCGGAAGTGGGTCTCGTGGCGCCCGAGCAGCAGCAGGCGTCCCGAGGTGCGGACGTGCGCGAGCCGGGCCGGGATCGTCTCGACGTCGACGCCCTCCGGCGTCTCGCCGAGCAGGCCCAGGATCACGGCCTTGTCGGTGCCGTGGCCGCGCCCGGTGGCGCCGAGGCTGCCGAAGAGCTCCGCGCGCACGCCGCGGGTGCGGGCCGCGAGGCCTGCCGCTTCGACCTCGGTCGCGAAGGTGCGGGCCGCCCGCATCGGGCCCACCGTGTGCGACGACGACGGCCCGATCCCGACCCTGAACAGGTCGAGGACGCTGATGGTCACCGTCAGTCCTCGCGGCCGACGCTGGCGATGTCGAAGCCCTCGCCGGCGCGGCGCAGGACGACCTCGACCGCCTTGCGCCAGCGCGGCTCGGCGGCGCTGGCCGTGCGCAGCCGGGCGACCAGCACGGGGTAGGGCCGGCGCGGGATCGCGATCGACGGAGTGCTGAAGCGGGCCGACTCCGCGACGAGCAAGCGCTCGCCGCTGCCGTCGTCGCACGCCCACCACTCGACGTCGTAGCCCTCGATCGCCGCCAGCTTGCGCTCGTCGCCGAGGTTGCGGAAGGCGAGCCGCCCGCGGTCGATGTGGAACTCGGCGAGCGGGTTGAGCCGCCGCAGGTCGCGGTCGGAGAACGAGTCGTCGGGCACGACCGTGGCCGAGGGCACGTCGCAGGCCGCCGGCAGCACGGCGCGAGGCGGAGGGTCCCCCGCGGCCACCGAGGCCGCGACGACCGAAGACAGCGCGAGCGGGAGCAGGGCAGTGCGCATGCGCCCCGCATCGTACGCCAGGAGCGGCGCGCGGCAGCGCGGCGGCGGCGCACTACAATGGCCCGTCCCGTGGGACGGGCGGAGCGCGAGTGGCCAGCCGGGATCGGGTCGGCAAGTACGTCGTCAGGGGCGTCCTCGGGCGCGGGGCGATGGGCGAGGTGCTGCTCGGCGAGGACCCGCTGGTCGGGCGCGAGGTGGCCCTCAAGCTGATGCAGGGCGGCGACGCCGAGGCCGCCGAGCGCTTCCTGCAGGAGGCCCGCGTGATCGGCAGCTTCCTGCACCCGAACATCGTGATGCTCTACGAGTTCGGCTTCGACGGGGGCGAGCCGTTCCTGGCCATGGAGCGGGTCGAAGGCGAAGACCTCGAGCGCTGGCTGCGGCAGCCGCGCGCGCTCGACGCCCAGCTCGTGGTGGCCGAGGGCCTGGCGGCCGCGCTGGCCTACGCGCACGCGCGCGGGGTGCTGCACCGGGACATCAAGCCCTCCAACGTCCACGTGACGCCGCAGGGCCAGGCCAAGCTGATGGACTTCGGCATCGCGCGCACCGAGGCGGCGAAGCTGACGGCCACTGGCACCGTGCTCGGCACGCCGATGTACATGGCGCCGGAGACGCTGGAGACGGCCGAGTACTCGGAGCGGTCGGACCTCTACTCCCTCGCGGTGCTGCTGTACGAGATGTGGGCGGGCGCCAACCCGTTCGTCGCGCCGAGCATCGCGACGACGCTGCGGAACGTGCTCACCCAGGCGCCCGCCGATCTGGCCGGCCTGCGGCCCGACCTGCCGCCGGCGGTGTCGCGGGCGGTGATGGCGTGCCTGTCCAAGTCGCCGGCCGGGAGGCTTCCCTCGGTCGAAGCGCTGCGCGCGGTCCTCGCCGCGGCACGGGTCGCGCCGGCCGCGGCGAGCGAGACCACGGCGCTGGACCTCGAGCGAGCCGCGCCTCCCACGATGGCGTTGCCCGCCGAGCAGCCGCCTGCCCCTCCCGGGCCGGCATCGGCCTCGCCCGCGTCCGCCACGGCTCGCTGGCGCGGCCCCGCGCTGGCCGTGGGCGCGCTGGTCGTCGCGGCCGCCGCCCTGTGGCTGCTGCGGCCTCCTCCTCCGCCGCCCGTCGCTCCGACACCGACGTCGCAGGGTCCCCGTCCGTCCCCGGAACCGACGGCGTCGCCCACGCCGCTGCCGAGCCCCGAGTCACCGGCTGCGGCGGTTCGCCCGACGCCCCGGCCCGCGCCGGCGACACCCGCGGCGACGCCTCCGCCCGCCGCCGCGGCCACGCCTTCGCCGACGCCGTTGCCCACGCCTTCGCCGGAGCCGCGCCCGACGCCCTCCGCGCCTCCGGTGTCGACGCCGGCCGCCCCGGTCGTCACCCCGGCCGTGCCCGCTCCGCAGGCACCGCAACTGACCTCGATCGCTCCGGCCGCGGCGCGCCGCGGCGCGTCGGTGCGGGTCGAGGTCGCCGTCGAGGGTTGGAGCGAGGCCTTCCGCCCCGCGGTGCTCCACGGCCGACGGCCGGCGGTGGGGATCACCGTGTCGGGCGGGCGGCAGCTCGAGGGCGGCAAGCTCAGGCTGACCGTGTCGGTCGACGGCGACGCCGCGCTCGGCTCCTACACGCTGGTGCTGACGGACGGCCAGGGGCGCACGTCCAACGGCCTGGCCTTCGAGGTGACCCTGTGATGCGGCTGCGCTGCGCCGTCCTGTCGTCGTTGCTCCTGCTGGCGCCGGCGTGGCCCGCGGCGTCGGCGCCGCCCGGGGCCGCGGAAGAGCGCCTCGTGCAGCTCGAGCAGCGCCTCCGCGCCCTCGAACAGGCGCTCGCGGAACTGCGCGCGCAGCTCGCGGTCGATCCGGTCGCGGCGCTGGAGGCGCGCCTCGCCGCGCTCGAGGCCGGCACCCGCGAGCTGGCGGCCGAGGCCGCGCGCATGCGCGCCGCGGCCGAGGAGGAGCAGGCGCGGCAGGCGGAGCTCGCCGACGCCGTCGATCGCGCGGCCCAGGCCGAGGCCGGCAAGCTCGACCTGTCGGTCTACGGCGCGCTCGACGCGCTCGCGTACCGCGGCCGCGACGCCGACTTCGACGGCAAGGCCTTCGAGCTGGTCATCTCGGGCCGCCCGCACCCGCGGCTGGGCGTGTTCGCCGAGATCGAGTTCGAGCGCGCCGCGGGCGTCGGCGGCGAGCGCGGCGGCGAGGTCGTCGTCGAGCAGGCCTACGCGAACCTGGTCTTCAGCCCGGCGGTCAACCTGCGCGGCGGCATCCTGCTGGTGCCGTTCGGCAACGTCAACCTCGACCACTTCGCGCCGCGCCGCGACCTCGTCAACAAGCCGCTGCCCTCGATCGCCATCGCGCCGTCGGACTGGACCGACAACGGGCTCGGCCTCTACGGCCGCCTCGACGCCGGGGCCGAGTGGCGGGTCGCCTACGAGGCCTACGCCATCGCCGGGCTCGGCGAGCCGATCGACGCCCGCGGGGCGCGCGCCGCGCGGCTCGGCTACGGCGCCGACAACAACGCGGACAAGGCGCTGGTGGGCCGGGTCGCCGCCTCGCGGCTGTCGACGCTGGAACTCGGCCTCTCCGGGTACCGCGGCCGCCACGACGCCGCGGGCGAGCGCACGCTCGCGGGCTGGGCGGTCGACGCCAGCGCGACGCTGGGCCGCGTGCGCCTGGCGGGGGAGTACGACGCGATGAACGCGGCGCGCGCGTCGGGCCCGGCCGTGGAGATGAGCGGCGGCTTCGGCCGCGCCACGGTGTCGCTGCCGCGCGGCTGGCTGCCCGGCTTCCTGCGCCGCGACTTCGAGGAGCCCGCGCTGCAGGCGGTCGCGCAGTACGACTGGATCTCGCTGCGGGGGCCGGGGCCGCAGGGCGCGCTCGAGCACAACCGCGAGCGGCGCTTCACGCTCGGCCTCAACTACCGCCCCGCCCGCCAGCTCGTGCTGAAGCTCGACTACGAGTTCGCGAAGGTGTTCGGCAACCCGGTGGTGACCGGGGGAGCCGACGGCTTCGTCGGCTCCCTCGGCTTCGTGTTCTAGCCGCTATTCCTCGGCGAGGAACGGGTAGCGGTAGTCCGCCGGCGGCGCGAAGGTCTCCTTGATCGTGCGGGCGTTGACCCAGCGCAGCAGGTTCAGCTTCGAGCCGGCCTTGTCGTTGGTGCCCGACCCGCGCGCGCCGCCGAACGGCTGCTGGCCGACGACCGCGCCGGTCGGCTTGTCGTTCACGTAGAAGTTGCCCGCGGCGTTGCGCAGGTACAGGCTCGCGAGCCGCACGGCCTGGCGGTCGCGCGCGAAGATCGAGCCGGTCAGCGCGTAGGGCGAGGTGCGGTCGACCACCGCCAGCGTCTCCTCGTACTGCGCGTCGTCGTAGACCCAGACCGTGAGCACCGGCCCGAAGATCTCCTCGCACAGCAGCTTGTAGTCGGCCGCCGGCGCCTCGACGAGGGTCGGCTCGATGAAGAAGCCTGAGGTCTTGTCGTAGCCGCCGCCCTGGATCACGCGCGCGTTCTGCTTCGCGTGGTCGACGTACTCGGCGATCGAGTCGAACGCCTTGCCGTCGATCACCGCGCCCATGAAGTTGCGGAAGTCGCGCACGTCGCCGACCTTGATGTCCTTCATCATCGCGACCATGCGGTCGCGCAGGTCGGGCCACATCGACTTCGGCGCGTAGAGCCGGCTGGCCGCCGAGCACTTCTGGCCCTGGTACTCGAAGGCGCCGCGCACCGCCGCCACCGCCACCGCCTGCACGTCTGCGGAGGGGTGGACCATGATGAAGTCCTTGCCGCCGGTCTCGCCGACGATCCGCGGATAGGAGCGGTAGCGGTCCATGTTGGCGCCGATCGTGCGCCACATCATGTTGAACACGCCCGTCGAGCCGGTGAAGTGCACGCCGGCCAGGTCGCGGTGGTTGAGCAGGATGTCGGAGATCGCGCCGGAGTCGCCGGGCACGAAATTGATGACGCCGGGCGGCAGGCCCGCCTCCTCGAGGATCCGCAGCGTGTACCACGCCGAGACCACCGCGGTGGAGGCCGGCTTCCAGACCACCGTGTTGCCCATCAGGGCGGGCGCCGTCGGCAGGTTGGCGCCGATGGCGGTGAAGTTGAACGGGGTGATGGCGTAGACGAAGCCCTCGAGCGGGCGCAGGTCGGTCTGGTTCCACATCCCGAGCGGCGACATCGGCTGGTCGGCCAGCAGTTCCTGGGCGAAGTGCGGGTTGTAGCGCCAGAAGTCGATCACCTCGCAGGCGGAGTCGATCTCGGCCTGGAACGCGGTCTTGCTCTGGCCCAGCATCGTGGCCGCGTTGAGCGTCGCCCGCCACGGACCGGCCAGCAGCTCGGCGGCCTTGAGGAACACCGCGGCGCGGTCCTCGAACGGCCAGTTGGCCCAGTCGCGCTGCGCCTCGCGGGCGGCGTCGACCGCGGCGGCGACGTCCTCCTTGCGGGCCTTGTGCCAGTCGGCCAGCACGTGGCCGTGGGCGTGGGGCATCACCGCCTTCGCCTGCTTGTCGGTCGTGAGGCGCTTGCCGCCGACGACGACCGGGATCTCGATCCGCTCGGCCGCCATCGCCTCGAGGCGGGCCTTCAGCTCCTTCTTCTCCGGCGAGCCCGGGGCGTAGGACTTGACGGGCTCGTTGACCGGGGTGGGGATGCGCAGACGGCCGTTGGTGTGGGAGAGCAGGCGCGGATCAGCCATTTTCTTGCCTCGCGATCTGGGTTTCGAGCTGCGGGGCGCGAAAGCGGGCCGCGCCCTTTTTCTTCAGGAAGGCGAGGATATCGCGGCGCAGCAGGGCCCGCCAAAGCGCGACCCCGCCCGCGCCGCGCGCGTCCGCGAGGTCAGGCTGTGGCCGGGGCCTGCGCGCGCACGAGGCGCCCGAGCACCACGACGCCGCCGATGCCCGAGACCAGGGAGCCGATCAGCACCCCGAGCTTGGCCTGCTCCTGCAGGGCCGGGTCGCCGAACGCGAGGCCCCCGATGAACAGCGACATCGTGAACCCGATCCCGGTCAGCCAGGCCACGCCGTAGTAGTGACGCAGGTCGACGCCCGGCGGCAGCCGCGCCACGCCGGTGCGCACCAGCAGCCACGTCGTGCCGAACACGCCGATCTGCTTGCCGACGGCGAGGCCCAGCCCCACGCCGAGCACGATCGGCTGGCCCAGCGCGCCCAGCGCGCTGCGGTCGAGGGCGAGCCCGGCGTTGAAGAGCGCGAAGATCGGCATCACGGCGAACGCCACCCACGGGTGCAGCAGGTGCTCGAAGCGCTGCAGCGGCGTCTTCGCCTCTTCGCTGGCGCGGCGGACCATGGAGATCACGGCGTAGCGGCGGGCGTCCATCTCGGCCGGGGCGCCTTCCGCGTCGAGCGCGTCGAGGCGGTCGGCCGCCTTGCGCACGACGCCGGCGAGCCGCCCGGGCTGCAGCCGCACGCGCGCCGGCACGGTCAGGGCCGCGATCACGCCGGCGAGCGTCGCGTGCACGCCGGAGATCAGGAAGCCGTACCAGAGGCCGATGCCGAGCAGCAGGTAGACGAGGGCGTGGCGCACGCCGCCGCGGTTGGCGAGCACCAGGGCGGCCAGGAACAGCGCGGCGAGCCCGAGGCCGGACCAGTTCAGGCTGCTCGTGTAGAAGATCGCGATCACCAGCACCGCGCCCAGGTCGTCGACGATCGCCAGCGCCACGAGGAACACCTTGAGCGCGTCGGGCAGGCCGCGTCCGACCAGGGCCAGCACGCCCAGCGCGAAGGCGATGTCGGTGGCCATCGGGATGCCCCAGCCGGCGGCCCCCGCGCCGCTCCCGTTGAAGGCCCAGTAGACCGCCGCCGGCACCACCATGCCGCCGACCGCCGCCCCGATCGGCAGCAGCGCCTTGCGCGGGTCGGCCAGCTCGCCGACCAGCAGCTCGCGCTTGATCTCGAGGCCGACGACGAAGAAGAAGATCGCCATCAGTCCGTCGTTGATCCAGTGGTGCAGGTCGTAGGAGATGCGGTGCTCGCCCAGCGAGATCGCGAACGGCTCGTGGAGCAGGTGCTGGTAGCTCTCCGCCCACGGCGAGTTGGCCCACGCCAGCGCCACCAGGGTGAAGACGAACAGCACGACGCCGCCGGAGACCTCCAGCCGGGCGAACTGCTGGAAGGGGCGCGCGAGGCGCTGCGCGAACTCCTCGGTCGCGGTCGGCGCGACGCGGTCTTCCGGTGCGATCAGGCTGTCGTCGTGGCCCCTGGCCATCGGCCCTCCTGGCTGTCTCGTCAGGCGTTCGGGAAGGCGCGATCGTATCAGCCGCGATCCGCCGACGCAGTCGGCGCCGCCGGTGCCGCCAGCACCGGAGCGAGCGCGGCTTTCGACGCCTGCAGGCGGCCGTCGCCGCGCTCGGGGTTGTGGTACCCGAAGGCCCGCTCCGCGGCCGTCAGCTCGGCGTGGTCCTTCATCGGCTCGATCGCGTGGCCCTCGTGCCACTCGTTGAACGAGTTGAGGTAGACGAGCAGGAAGCCGCGACGCGCGTTCTCCAGGAGCGGGTCCTGCTGGACGGCGAGCGTGGCCGCCAGCGATTCGCGCAGGCGCTCCGCGGCGCGCTCTGCCGCCCGCTCGCGGCCTTCGGCCGTGGCGAAGTCGAGGCCGGGCGTCGGCGGCAGGAACTGTGGCGGCTGGAAGCAGTCGTCCTCGATCGTGCGCGGCGCGATCGCGTCGTAGCCGGGGTTCGCGTTGAAGGAGTAGAGGAGCGCGCGGGTGCTGGCCTCGGTGGCGTGGCCCAGGTACGTCTCCGGGCCCACGAAGTTGTCGTAGATCGCGATGCCGTCGAAACCGGACGCGGGCGTGCGCCCGAAGTCGAGCGAGTCGGCGAGCAGCGTGACGTGGTCGAACGAGGAGCGGAGGCGGTCGCGAACGCCGTCGGTCACGCGCCGCCAGGCGTCGTCGGGGGTGTAGTCCGGCACCTCGCGCACGCGCTCGCGGCAGTCGACGACGCGCTCGGGCAGGATCGTGCGGAAGCCCTTGAACACGGGGCCCTCGCCGCCGTCCTCGTCGCGCAGCACCAGGAAGGCGTCGAAGCCGCGACGTTCGCCGTACTCGCGGACGAGGTAGGCGACGTCGTCCGCGAAACGCGCGGCGCGGTCGTCGGCGTACGGCTCGAGGTGGAACGTCACCTTCAGGTCGTGGGCCCGCATCACGTCCATCAGCAGGTGCACCGCGCGGTCCTCGAAGCTGCCGGGGCCCCACCAGGACACGTTGACCGCGCCGGCGCCGGACTCCGCGATCCACTCGGCGTGGCGCTCGAGCACCGCGGCGTCGCGCGAGTCGTAGGCGCCGAGCTTCGGCACGGAGGTCGCCGCCAGGTCGTGCGGCGGGACGCGCTCCCACTGGTCCCAGTGGCGCCACGGGTCGGCGCCGTACCAGGGGTAGTACTCGAACACGAAGTGCCGGCGCAGGTCGGAGAAGCGCTCGCGCAGCGCCCGCGGCGCCGGCAGCGACTGGCCGACGACGGGCGGGGAGGCGGGCCGCGGGAGCGCCGGCGGCGGCGGCGCAACGGGCGCCCACGCCCGCAGCGCGGTGGCCACCGACGACTCGCCGTGCCAGCCGCGCGCGGGGTCGGGAAACGGTGACCAGCCGGGGCGGGCCGCAGCCCCCAGCGCCCGAGCCAGCGGGCCGGGCAGGGCGGCGCTCGCCGCCGCCAGCCCCGCCCCTCTCAGGAACCGTCGCCGCCGCATCCTGAGTCGAGGATAGCCCCGACGTCCGGCGCGCGGTGCCGCTTGTGCGGGCGGCGGCGGCCGGGTAGCCTCATTGCAGATGGCGCAACGGTGTTGCATATGGTGAAACCACCCGAGGCGCCCCGGGCGTATCCCGGGACCCAGGCGGTGGTGCGGGCGCTGCGGCTGCTGAAGGCGTTTGCCGCCGGCCCCGCGGAGCGCGGACTGGCGGAGCTCAGCCGCGAGCAGGGGCTCAACAAGACCACCGCCTACCGGCTGCTGACGGCGCTGGAGAGCGAGGGGCTCGTCGAGCGCAGCGCCTCCGGCGAGGCGTGGCGGCTCGGGCCCGAGCTGATCGCGCTCGGCGGGCGGGCCAGCGGCACGCTCGACCTGCGCGAGGCGGCGCGGCCGGAACTCGAGGCCCTGGCGCGCGAGACGCGGGAGACGGCCAGCCTCGAGGTGCTGGTCGGCCGCGACACGCTGATCGCCGACGAGGTCCAGGGCGGCTACGTCGTCGGCACCGCGCCGGCGGCGGGCACGCGCTGGCCCGCGCACGCGACCTCGACCGGCAAGGCGATCCTGGCCCACGCGGACCCGGCTTCGCTCGAGGCGTTCCTGGCGGGGCCGCTGCCGCGGCACACGCCGCGCACGCTGGCCTCGGCGGGCGCGCTGCGCCGCGAGCTGCGCAAGGTGCGCGAGCGCGGCTGGGCGGCGACGACCGAAGAGCTCGAGGCCGGCTACGTGGCGGTCGGTGCGCCCGTACGCGACGCCGCGGGCCGGGTGGTGGCGGCCGTCAGCGTCGGCGGGCCGCGGGCGCGGCTGGGCGCCGGCGCCGTCAAGCACATCGCCCGGCGGCTGGTCGCCGCCGCGGCGGCGATCTCGTTCCGCCTGGGGCATCGGCCCCCGGCTTCATCCCGGAAGAAGGCAACCCCATGAAGAAGGCAGTCATTCTCGGCGGCGGCATGATCGGCTCGGCGATGGCGCTGGACCTGAAGCGCAGCGGGGCGCTCGACGCCACCCTCGCCGACGTGCGCGAAGACGTGGTCGCCCGCGCCCGGCAGCAGGGGCTCGCGTCGGTGAAGGCGGACGTCGGCAGCGCGGCCGCGGTGAAGGAGCTCGTCGCCGGCTACGACCTGGTGCTCGGCGCGCTCCCGTCCGTGCTCGGCCTGCAGACGCTGCAGGCGGTGATCGAGGCGGGCAGGGACTACGTCGACATCAGCTTCATGCCCGAGGACGCGCTGGTCCACGACGCGCTGGCCCGCCAGAAGGGCGTCACCGCCGTCGTCGACTGCGGCGTGTCGCCCGGCACCAGCAACCTGATGATCGGCCACGGCGCCCGCGTGCTGGACAAGGTCGAGCGCGCCGAGATCCTGGTCGGCGGGCTGCCGAAGGAGCGCCGCTGGCCGTTCGAGTACAAGGCCGGCTTCGCGCCCCACGACGTGATCGAGGAGTACGTGCGCCCCGCCCGCATCGTCGAGCACGGGCGGATGGTCGTGAAGGAGGCGCTGTCGGAGCCCGAGCTGATCGACTTCCCGGGCGTCGGCACGCTGGAGGCGTTCAACACCGACGGCCTGCGCAGCCTGGTCCACACGGTCGAGGCGCCGTTCATGCGCGAGAAGACGCTGCGCTACCCGGGCCACATCGCGCTGATGCGGGCGCTGCGCGAGACCGGCTTCTTCTCCAAGGAGCCGATCACGGTCGGCGGCGCCACCGTGCGCCCGCTCGACGTGACCGCGGCGCTGATGTTCCCGCGCTGGACGTTCGAGCCGGGCGAGGCCGACGTCACCGTGATGCGGGTGTTCGTCGAGGGCGTGCGCGGCGGGCAGCGGGTGCGGCTGTCGTGGGACCTCTACGACGAGTACGACCCGGCGACCGGCCTGCGCAGCATGTCGCGCACGACCGCGTTCCCGGCGACGATCGTGGCGGCGATGGTGGCCGACGGCCGCTACCGCAACCCCGGGGTCAACCCGCCCGAGCGGCTGGGCCGCGACGGCGGACTGTTGGAGCCGGTGCTTGCGGGCCTCGCCGAGCGCGGCGTCAAGGTCGCCTTCGAGGAGAAGGTGATGGGGGAGGCCGGGCGCTGATGCGGCCGCGGCTGCAGGTCCTCGACGACGTCCTGGTCGGGCGGATCGTCGACGAGGCCCTGTCCGTGCTCGAGAAGCAGGGCGTGCTGATCGAGGACGAAGCCGCGCGCGCGAAGCTGGCGGTCCGCGGCGTGGTGGCGGACCCGGAGGATCACCGGGTCCGCTTCCCTCGCGTGGTGGTCGAGCAGGCGCTGAAGACGACGCCGTCGTCGCTCACCCTTCACGACCGCGACGGCGCGGAGGCCGCGGTGCTGGCCGGCGACGAGGTCCACTTCGTGCCCGCGTCTTCGGCGCTGCGCGTGCTCGACCGCCGCACGCAACAGCCGCGCGAGGCCGACAGCCGCGACTTCGTGGAGTACGTGAAGCTGGCCGACGGCCTGAAGAACATCTCGTACCTGTCGACGGCGTTCATCCCCAAGGACGTGCCCGCGGACATCGCGGACGCCTGGCGGCTGTACCTGGCGCTCGCGCACTCGAAACGTCCCGTCGTCTCCGGCGCGTTCACCGCCTACGGGGTGCCGCGGATGGCGGAGCTGATGCTGCGCTTCCGGTCCTCGCGCGAGGACCTGGCGGCGCGGCCGATGGCGCTCTTCACCTGCTGCCCCAACACGCCGCTGCGCTGGGGCGAGGACCCGATCGCCAACCTGATCGACTGCGCCGAGTGGGGCGTGCCGGTCGAGATCGTGCCGGTGCTGCTGCTCGGCATGATCTCGCCGGCGACGACGGTCGGCGCGCTGGTGCTGCACACGGCCGAGGTGCTCTCGGGCCTCGTGGTCGCCCAGCTCGTGCGGCCGGGCACGCCCGTGGTGTTCGGCGGCGCGCCCGCCTCGTTCCACATGCAGCTCATGACCAACCCGATGACCGCGGTGGAGGCGCTGCAGGTCTACTGCGGCTACGCCCAGGTGGCCAAGCACCTGAAGCTGCCGTGCCAGGCCTACATGGCGCTGTCCGACTCCAAGTTCAACGACCCGCAGGCGGGGATGGAGACGGGCGTCGGCGCGTTCCTGGCGGCGGCGGCCGGCATCAACTCGGTGTCGGGGCCGGGCATGCTCGAGTACGTCAACTGCTTCAGCCTCGAGAAGCTGGTCTTCGACGACGAGGTCGTCGCCCACGCCAAGCGCTTCGTGCGCCCGATAGAGGTGCGCGGCGACCTGCCCGCCGGCGCGCTGATGGACGAGCTGGTGCGCGACAAGCACCTGCTGACCTCCGAGCACACGCTCGAGCACTGGCCCGCCGAGCTGTACCTGCCGGGGCCGATGGTGGACCGCACCAACTGGGACCAGTGGGAGGCGCAGGGGAGCCGGGACTGGCGCGCCCGCGCCAACGAGGTGATCGACGAGACGCTGGCGGCGTACGAGGTCGCGCCCCTGCCGGCGGCGGATCATGCGGAGATCCGCGCGATGTTCGCGAAGACGGCGCTGGAGCCGGGCCTCGTGCTGCCGGAGCTGGAGGAGTAGCCGATGGCGATCGACTGGGCGCTGATGAACCAGCTCCTCTTCGAGGGCAAGCACGAGCCCGTGAAGCAGATGACGGAGCAGGCGCTGGCCGAGGGTCACTCGCCGATGGAGGTGCTCGACGAGGGCCTGATCGGCGGCATGCGGGTGGTGGGCGAGGACTTCCGCCACAACCGCATCTTCGTGCCCGAGGTGCTGCTGGCGGCGCGCGCGATGAAGGCCGGGATGGCGGTGCTCAAGCCGCTGCTGACCGAGCGCAAGGGCGGCGGCGCCACCTCGGTGACGATCGTGATGGGCACCGTCAAGGGCGACCTGCACGACATCGGCAAGAACCTGGTCGGGATGATGGCGGAGGGCGCCGGCTTCACGATCGTCGACCTCGGCACCGACACCTCGGCCGAGCGCTTCATCGAGGCGGTCCGCAAGCACGACGCGAAGATCCTCGGCATGAGCGCGCTGCTGACGACCACGATGGTCTACATGAAGACCGTCGTGCAGAAGGTGAAGGAGGCGGGCCTCGCCGACGTGAAGATCTGCATCGGCGGCGCGCCGACCAGCCCGGAGTGGGCGCGCGAGATCGGGGCCGACGGCCACGCGGCCGACGCGGCCAGCGCGGTGGCGCTGTTCAAGCGCCTGCTCGGGATCGGCGAAGAGGCCGCGGCGGAGGCGGGCGCTCGGTGAACGCAGGCTCCCTGCGGGTCGCGATCGACGGCCACGTCGCCGCGGCCGGCCGCGGGCAGAGCCTGTTCGAGTGCGCCGAGGCGCTCGGCGTGCGGGTGCCCACGTCGTGCGTGAAGCAGGGCAAGTGCCGCGAGTGCCTGGTCGAGGTGGAGGCCGGGGCGGAGTTGCTGAGCCCGCCCGCGCCGCAGGAGTTGCACCTCGCGGGACGCTTCCGGCTCTCGTGCCGCGCCCGGCTCGAGGCCGACGCGGGGGAGGTGCGCTGTCACACGCTGCGCCGCGGCGCGCTGCGGGTGGAGACCGAGGCCCGCGGCCTCGACGCGGCCTTCGCGCTGGAGCCCGCGGTCACCCGCCACGGGGACGAGGTGCGGCTCGACGGCACGGCGATCGCGAGCGGTCCGGGGCCGCTGCTGGGGCTCGCGATCGACGTCGGCACCACGACCGTGGCGCTGCGCCTGCACGACCTCGAGACCGGCGCGCGGCTCGCCACCCAGTCCTTCGAGAACCCGCAGCGCTTCGGCGGCTCCGAGGTGATGGCGCGGATCCGCTACGACGGGGAGCACCCGGGGCGGCTGCTGCAGCGCACGCTGCTCGGCTACCTCGGCCGCGCGATCGAGGCGCTGCCGTGCGACCCGGGGCGGATCTTCGAGGTCGTGGTCGCCGGCAACACGACGATGCGCGACCTCTTCTTCGGCCTCGACGTGTCGCCGATCGGAGTGCTGCCGTACCGCTCGCGCACCGAGGAGGAGTCGCGGGCGGGCCGGAGGGCGTCGACGGCGCTGGAGCTGCCCGCGCGCCGGCTGCGGCTCCCCGTGCACCCCGAGGCGCGGGTCCGGGGGCTGCCGCTGATCGGCAGCCACGTCGGCGCCGACGCGGCGGCGGTCCTGCTGGCCACGGGGATCGCCGAGCGCGACGGGCTCGCCGCCGTGCTCGACATCGGCACCAACACCGAAGTGATCGTCGGCCACCGCGGGCGGCTGCTGGCCGCCTCGTGTCCCGCGGGACCGGCGTTCGAGGGCGGCGGCGTGGCCTGCGGGATGCCGGCGCTCGACGGCGCGATCGAGCGTGTCGCGATCTGCGCCGACGGCTCGTTTGCCCTCGACGTGGTGGGCGGCGGAGGGCCGCTCGGCATCTGCGGCTCCGGACTCGTCGACCTGCTCTCGGAGCTGCTGCGAACCGGGCGCATGAACGCGCAGGGCCGGCTGGAGCACGACGAGACAGCGGTCCACCTCGCCGGCGACGTGTTCGTGACCGAAGCGGACGTCAACGAGCTGGCCCAGGCCAAGGGCGCGAACGTCGCGGGGCTGCGCCTGGTGCTCGAGGAGTTCGGCGCGGGCCTCGAGGACGTCGACACACTGTTCCTGGCCGGTGGCTTCGCCCGCCACCTCGACCCCGCCGCGGCGATGCGGATCGGGCTGCTGCCGACGCTGCCGGCGGGGCAGGTGAAGCAGGTGGGCAACGCTGCCCTCGAGGGCGCGTCGCAGGCGCTGCTCTCCGTCTCCCGCCGAGGCTTCCTGGAGGAGGTCGTGAAGCGCGTCGAGCACGTGCGGCTGGAGGCGCAGCCGGGCTTCTTCGACGCCTTCGTCGACGGCTGCCAGTTCGAGCCCTGGGGCCGGGTGGCCGCGGAGAGTCCGGCGTGAGCACCGCCACGGCCGAGGCGCTCGTCGAGCGGTCGCCCTCGGGTGCGGAGGCGGCCGCGCGGGTGAGCGACGCCGAGTTCGCACGGCTGCTGCTCGTGCCGCGTGGCCGGCTCGCCGAGGGCCTGCTGCGCGAGCGCGCCGAGGCGGCGCGCGCCTGGTACGCCCTTCACGGGCGCCCGCTGCTGCTCGCGCGGCGGGCGGCGCTGGCGCGGTGCGAGGCGGGAGGCGTGGAGCTGGAAGGCGGCGCGTGGCTGCCCGGCGCCGCGATCGCCGAGCGCCTGCGCGCCGCCGGCGGCCGCGGGCTGTTCGTGGCGCTCGCCAGCGCCGGGCCGGAGGTCGACCAAGCGAGCGCCGCGGCGTGGGCCGAGGGCCGGCCCGACGACGGCTTCTTCCTCGAGCGCTTCGGCGTCGCGGTGGCCGAGGAGCTGCTCCGCGGGGCGGCCGTCGCGCTGTGCCGCGAGGCCGAAGCGGCGGGGGAGACCTTGCTGTCGCCGCTCTCGCCGGGCTGCGGCGACTGGGAGCTCGCGGCCCAGGCGCCGCTGTGGTCGCTGCTCGCGGGCGAAGCGGCCTCCATCGGCCCCGTCGCGCTGCTGGAGTCGGGGCAGCTCCGGCCGAAGGCGTCGATCCTGGCGGCGCTCGGCGTCGTCACGCGGGCGGCAGGGTCGGCGGCTGCGAGCCCACGCGAGGCCTGTCGGCGCTGCGACCTTCAGGGCTGCGCCTTCCGGCGCGCGCCGTATCGAGGAGAGGCATGAGCGACCTGCTGAGAGCCGCCGCGGAGCGGGTGCTCCTGGGCGACGGGGCGATGGGCACGCAGTTGCAGCAGGCCGGGCTGGAGTCCGGCTACTGCGGCGAGGCGTGGAACCTCGACCACCCGGAGCGCGTGCTGGCGATCCAGCGCGCCTACGTGGCGGCGGGCTCCGACTGCCTGATCACCAACACGTTCGGCGCCAGCCGCGTGATGCTCGAGCGCCACGGCGAAGGCGACCGGGTGGCGGCCATCAACCGCGCGGGCGCGGAGCTGGCGCGGCAGGCGTTCGGCGGCCGGCCGGGCTTCGTGCTCGGTGACATCGGCCCCTTCGGCGGGCTGATGGAGCCCTACGGGGAGATCGCGCGCGCGACCGTGGAGGCCGCGTTCCGCGAGCAGGCGAAGGCGCTGGTCGCCGGAGGGGTCGACGCCATCATCGTCGAGACCCAGACGGCCCTCGAGGAGCTGGAGATCGCGATCGCGGCAGCCCGCCACGCCGGGGCGAAGGTCGTGATCGGCTCCATCGCGTTCGACAAAATGCTCGACGAGGACGACGTGCGGACCATGATGGGGGTGAGTCCCGAGACCGCCGCCGAGTTCCTGGTCGCCCGCGGCGCCGACGTCGCGGCGCTCAACTGCGGTACTGGGGTCGACATGCGGATGGCGGCGGCGATCGTGCGCCGCTACCGCGCGGCCTGCGGCCTGCCGGTGATGGCGCAGCCGAACGCGGGAGCCCCGGTGCTGGAGAACCTGCAGGTCGTCTACAAGCAGACGGCGGAGGAGATGGCGGCCGGCCTGCCCGAGCTGCTGGCGGCGGGGGCGCGCGTCGTCGGCGGCTGCTGCGGCAGCACCCCCGCCCACATCGCCGCCCTGCGCGCGAGGCTCGACTCATGCAAGTGACCATCCGGATCGACGAGGCCGCTGCCGAGCAGCACCTCGGCTCCCACCTGAAGGACGGCTCGGGCATCGGCGTCAACTACGCCGACGCCTACCTCAAGCCGTTCAAGCTGACGCTGGAGGACGGCCGCAAGCTGCTGTGCAAGCGCCGCGGGCTCAAGCTGACGCTGACGATCGGCGACCGCACCGGCGAGGGCCTGATGCGCCGCCTGGAGCACGGCCCCGACGAGCGCCGCATCCTGCGCGAGGCGTTGAAGGAAGCCGCGACGGCGGCCGGCGCGACGATCACGTTCGAACCCGGCGCGGTGCTCCTGGAGCTCTGAGCCGGGCAGGCCGCCGGCCCGCTCGTTCCTACCTGGCGCGCTCCACGAAGCGGCCGTCGCGGGTGTCGACGCGGATCTTCTCGCCGGTCTCGATGTAGCTCGGGACCTGGACGACCGCGCCGGTCTCGCAGGTCGCCGGCTTGAGCTGGGCCTGGGCCGTCGCGCCCTTGATCGAGGGGGTCGTGTCCGTGACCGTCAGGTCCACGGTGAGCGGCAGCTTGAGGGCGATGATCTTGTCCTTGAAGACGACCGCCTGCAGCTCGAGGTTCTCGAGCAGGTAGCCGCCGTCGTCGCCCACGGTGTCGCCGGGCAGCGCGAACTGGTCGTAGCTCGACAGGTCCATGAACGTGAAGTCGTCGCCCTGGCGGTACAGGAACTGCACGTTGCGGTACTCGACCTCGGCCTGGGTGACCGTCTCGCCGCCGCGCCAGCTCTTGGCCAGCACCTGGCCGGTGCGCAGGTTCTTGACCTTGGCCTTGACCATCATCGCCGCGCCGCGCGCCGAGGGCATGTGGTTCTGCGACTCCGTGACCTGCCAGGGGTCGCCGTTCTCCTCGAGGATCTCCCCGCGCCGCACTTCCGTGACGTTCAACTGCATCGCCGCCCGCACTCCCCTCGAAATCCCCGCGCGATGGCTTCGCGCGGGCCGTGGAGGATAACCGCTTGACCTGGCCCGAGCATATGTATTCAATACATACATGAAGCGAAAGCTGGTCCAGGCAGGCGGGTCGCTGGCCGTCACCCTGCCGTCGGAGGTCGTCCAGGAGTTCGGGCTCGAGAAGGGGATGAGCGTCGACGTCAGCGTCCACCCGCAGACGGGCGCGGTGGTGATTCGGCCCGCACCCCGCCAGTTCGAGGGCGGGGCCGTGACGCCGCGTTTCGAGCGGCTCGCCGAGGCCGTCGCCGAGCGCTACGCGGATGCCTTCCGCGAACTCGCCAGGTGATCGAGTACCTCTCGGTCGAGCAGTTGCTGCGCCTCCACGAACTGCAGGTCCGCCGCTTCGGCGGGAGCGAGGGGCTGCGCGACCGGGCCGCGCTGGAGGCCGCCGCCGCGCGCCCGGCCGCGACCTTCGGGGGCGAGGACCTGTACCCCGACGTCGCCGCCAAGGCTGCGGCGGTGATGCACTCGCTGGTCGCGAACCACCCGTTCGTCGACGGCAACAAGCGGGTGGGGGCCCACGCCCTGATCCTGACCCTGCTCGTGAACGGCCACGAGCCGGCCTTCGCCGCCGAGGAGCTGGTCGAGGCCACGCTGGCGGTCGCGCGCGGCGAGCTGCAGGCCGAGGCGCTCGCGATCTGGGTGCGCCAGCGGTCGCGGCCGCTCGAGCCCTGAGCCCGGCCCCGGCCTGATAAACTCCACGGTTCCCGCCGCAGCCCAAAGGCCGCGAGGGAGACCGAGGGGAGCCATGATCCGGCCGTTCAAGGGGACCTGGCCGACGCTGGGGGAGCGCGTCTACGTGGACGTGTCCGCCCAGGTGATCGGCGACGTCGTGCTGGGGGACCACGCCAGCATCTGGATGAACGCCGTCGTCCGCGGCGACGTCAACTTCATCCGCATCGGCGCCTACACCAGCATCCAGGACAACTGCGTCGTCCACGTCCAGAACGCGACCCACCCCACCCACGTCGCCGACCACGTCACCGTCGGCCACTCGGTCACCCTCCACGGCTGCCGGGTCGACGCCTACTGCCTGATCGGCATGGGAGCGCTGATCCTCAACGGCGCCCACGTGGGCGAGGAGTCGATCGTGGCCGCGGGGGCCCTGGTCCCCGAGGGCATGGTGATCCCGCCGCGCTCGCTGGTGATGGGCATGCCGGCGAAGGTGAAGCGGTCGGTCACCGAGGCGGAGCTCGAGCTGCTCCGCCGCTCCGCGCAGAACTACGCGGAGTACAAGGAGATCTACCTGGAGGAGACGCGGCAGCGATGAGCGAGGGTTCGAAACCGCCGAAGCGGCAGCCCCTCAAGGCGATCAAGGGCACCCACGACATCCTGCCGGGGGAGACCGCGGCCTGGCACCGCGTCGAGGCGCTCGCCCGCGAGCACTTCGCGCGCTACGGCTACCGCGAGATCCGCACCCCGGTGTTCGAGGAGACCGAGCTGTTCGCGCGCGGCATCGGCGAGGACACCGACGTCGTGTCGAAGGAGATGTACACCTTCGGCGACCGCGACGGCGGCTCGCTCACGCTGCGGCCCGAGGCCACTGCCGGCATCGTGCGCTCGGTGATCGAGCACAATCTGTCGAACGTCGACCCGCTGCTGCGGGTGTGGGCGATGGGGCCGATGTTCCGCCGCGAGCGCCCGCAGAAGGGGCGCCAGCGCCAGTTCCACCAGGTCGACGTCGAGGCCTTCGGCGTCACGGCGCCGGGCATCGACGCCGAGATCGTCGAGATGGGCTTCGCCTTCCTCGAGCGCTGCGGCCTGACCGGGCTCGAGCTGGTGCTCAACTCCGTCGGCGACGCCGAGGACCGCCACCGCTACGCGGGCGTGCTGCGCGAGGCGCTGCGGGCGCAGGCGTCCGCGCTGTGCGCCGACTGCCAGCGCCGCACCGAGACCAACCCGCTGCGCGTCCTCGACTGCAAGGTGCCGACCTGCCAGCCGGTGATCGAGGCGCTGCCGAGGATCGCCGACCACCTCGGCGCCGACGCGAGGGACCACTTCGCCGAGGTGTGCCGCCAGCTGACGCTGCTCGGAATCCCGTACCGCACCTCGCACCGGCTGGTGCGCGGGCTCGACTACTACACGCGCACGACGTTCGAGATCGTCGCCACCGAGGGCCTCGGCTCGCAGAGCACCGTGCTCGGCGGCGGCCGTTACGACGGCCTGGTGCGCGACCTGGGCGGCCCCGACCTGTGCGGGATCGGCTTCGCGCTGGGCGTCGAGCGGCTGCTGCTGCTGGCGCCGCCCGCGGGCGACGAGCCGCGCTGCGACGTGTTCCTGATGCCGCTGGCCGCGGCCGCGGGCGACTCCGCGCTGATGGCCCAGAAGCTGCTCCGCAACGCCGGCGTCCGCGCCGTCCTGGATCACGAGGGCCGCTCGTTCAAGTCGCGCATGAAGCTGGCCGACAAGCTCGGCGCCCGCTTCGTGGCGATCCTCGGCGACGACGAGCTGGCGCAGGGCGCGTGGAGCGTGCGCGACATGAAGACCTCGAGCCAGGAGCCGGTGCTGCTGCCGGCGCTCGTGGACCACGTGAAGGGAAGGTTGTAGGCGATGGCGGACCCGCTCGGCGAACTCACCCGGACCCACTACTGCGGCGACCTGTCGGACGCGCTGGTCGGCCAGACCGTCACCCTGATGGGCTGGGTCGCCACCCGCCGCGACCTCGGCGGCATGGTGTTCCTCGACCTGCGCGACCGCCAGGGCATCGCCCAGGTGGTGGCCCGGCCGGAGGTCTCGGCGGCCGCCCACGCGAAGGCGGACCAGGCCCGCTCGGAGTACGTGGTCGCCGTGATCGGCGAGGTCGCCCGCCGCGAGACCGCCAACCCGCGGATGAAGACCGGCGCCGTCGAGGTGGTCGCCCGCGAGATCCGCATCCTCTCGGAGGCGAAGACGCCGCCGTTCCCGATCGAGGACGACATCGACACGGCTGAGGACATCCGGCTGCGCTACCGCTACCTCGACCTGCGGCGGCCGAAGCTGCAGAAGGCGCTGCGGCTGCGCCACAAGATCGCGTTCGAGGTCCGCCGCTACATGGACGAGCAGGGCTTCCTCGAGATCGAGACGCCCTTCCTCACCAGGTCGACGCCGGAGGGCGCGCGCGACTACCTGGTCCCGTCGCGGGTCCACAACGGGCAGTTCTACGCGCTGCCGCAGTCGCCGCAGATCTTCAAGCAGATCCTGATGATCGCGGGCATGGACAAGTACTTCCAGATCGTGCGCTGCTTCCGCGACGAGGACCTGCGCGCCGACCGCCAGCCGGAGTTCACCCAGGTCGACGTCGAGATGTCGTTCCCGCGCATGGAGTCGATCTTCGGCCTGATCGAGCCGCTGTTCGTGCGGCTGATGAAGCTGATCGACGTCGAGATCCAGGCCCCGTTCCAGCGCATGAGCTACGCGGAGGCGATGGAGCGCTACGGCTCGGACAAGCCCGACCTGCGCTTCGGGATGCCGATCGCGAACGTGACCGAGGAGATGCGCACGCTCGGCCTCGGGGCCTTCGCCGACCTGATCGCGCAGGGCGCCGTGGCCCGCGCCGTCGCGGCCCCGGGCCTCAGCGGTGGCCGGGTCAAGAAGCTGAACGAAGAGGTGTGGCTGGGCCGGATCGTGCCCGACGCCCACGTCGAGAAGCGCGCGCTGTTCACCCTCAAGAACACCGAAGAGGCGATCGCCAACCTCGTCAAGAAGGGCGCCTCCGAGGCCGCCGTGCGGGCGCTGATCGCGAAGGCCGGGGCCGCGGCGGACGACACCGTGCTGGTCGGCGTCGACGCCCCGGGGCCGCTGTCGATGGCGATGGGCATCCTGCGCCTCGAACTCGGCCGCGAGCTGAAGCTGATCGACGAGAAGGCCTTCCGCTTCCTGTGGGTGACCGACTTCCCGCTGATGGAGATGGACCCGAAGGAGGGCCGCTTCGTCAGCCTCCACCACCCGTTCACGGCGCCGACCGACGAGGACGCGCCGAAGCTCGACACCGATCCCGGAGCCGTGCGGGCCAAGGCCTACGACCTGGTGCTGAACGGAAGCGAGGTCGGCGGCGGCAGCATCCGCATCCACGACTCCGGCATGCAGGCCAAGATCTTCCGGCTGCTGGCGATGACCGACGAGGAGGCCCGCGCGCGTTTCGGCTTCTTCCTCGACGCGCTCAGCTACGGCACGCCGCCCCACGGCGGGATCGCGCTCGGCCTCGACCGCATGGCGATGATCCTGGCGGGCGCTTCGTCGCTGCGCGACGTGATCGCCTTCCCGAAGACCGCCAACGCGACCGACTTGATGAGCGGCTCGCCGTCCGACGTGCGCGACGAGCAACTGCACGAGCTGGGCGTCGCGGTCGCCCGGTCCTGAGCAGTGCTAGCCTCGTCCCCGATGCCTGAACCTCCGAGACGCCGCCTCGCGCCGGCCCCTGGCCCGGGGGGCCGGGCGTGAATCGGGTCGCGATCCCCGAGAAGGGGAAGGAGGCCCTGTTCGGGCACCACGACGAGAACCTCCGCTTCCTGGAGCAGACGCTCAAGGTCCGGCTCAAGACCTGGGGCAACGAGGTGATCGTCGAAGGCGAGGGCCCGGGCGTCGCGGTCGCGCTCAACGCGTTCGAGCAGCTCTGCGGCCTGATGCGCGAGGGTTACGCGGTCTCCGGCGGCGACGTGCGCCTCGCCGCGCAGCTCCTGTCCCAGGACCCCTCGGTGCGCCTGAAGGAGTACCTGATGCGCGCAGCCGTGCGCGGCGCGCGCAAGACGGTCGTGCCGCGCTCGCTGAACCAGCGCGCCTACCTCGAGCAGATCGAGGCGCACGACATGGTGTTCGGCATCGGCCCGGCCGGCACCGGCAAGACCTATCTCGCCGTCGCCCAGGCCGTCGCCTGCCTGCTCGCCAGGAGCGTGCAGCGCATCGTGCTGGCGCGGCCCGCCGTCGAGGCCGGCGAGAAGCTCGGCTTCCTGCCCGGCGACCTGCAGGACAAGGTCGACCCCTACCTGCGCCCCCTCTACGACGCGCTGTACGATCTGCTCGACTACGAGAAGGTCGCGCGCATGATGGAGCGCAACCAGATCGAGATCGCGCCGCTCGCCTTCATGCGCGGGCGCACGCTGAACGACGCCTTCGTCATCATCGACGAGGCCCAGAACACGACCACCGAGCAGATGAAGATGGTGCTGACCCGCATCGGCTTCGGCTCCAAGGTGGTGATCACCGGCGACATCACCCAGATCGACCTCCCGAGCGGCCGCGTCTCCGGCCTGGTCGAGGCGATCTCGGTGCTGGCCGGCGTCGAGGGCATCGCCTTCACCTACTTCGACGAGAAGGACGTGGTGCGGCACAAGCTCGTGCAGTCGGTCGTCAAGGCGTACGACGCCTGGAACGCCGCCCATGGCAAGGCCGGAGGCAAGCCGTGAGCGGACTGCGCGTGAACGTGATCCGCCGCAGCCGCGCCCGGGTGTCTCCCGCCCGGATCGCGCGCGTCGTCAAGGCCGCGGCCGCCGCCCTGAAGGTCGAGGGCGAGGTCTCCGTCGTGCTGGCCGGTGATCGCTTCGTGCAGGCGCTCAACCGCGACTACCGCGGCAAGGACCAGCCGACCGACGTGCTCTCGTTCGAGGGCGCGGCCGAAGGCCTCGGCGACATCGCGATCAGCGTGCCGACGGCGCGCCGCAACGCCGCAGCGCTGGGGCGCTCGCTGGCCCGGGAGCTCGACGTGCTGGCGCTGCACGGATTCCTGCACGTGCTCGGCCACGACCACGAGACCGACCAGGGCCAGATGGCCCGGCTCGAGCGGCGCCTTCGCAGGAAGCTGCTCGGCGCGGACGTCGCTGGTCCGGGCACCGGGGCCGCGCCGCGGGGGGCGCGATGAACCTCGGCCTCGGCCTCGCGCTCTTCGTGCTGGCGGCCGTCGTGTCGATGGCGCTGGCCGCGGTCGAGGCGGCGTTCTACCTGACCCGCCGCCGCCGGCTCGCGCACTTCTCCCAGGCGGAGACTCTGGCGCTGGCGCACGGCTACCTCGAGGACCCGCCGACGCTGCTGATGCCGATCCACATGGGCACCTACCTCGCCCACGTGGTGATGACCGTGACGGTGACGCTGGCGGCGCTCGACGCGCTCGGCCACTGGGCGCTGCTGGTCGCGGTCTCGGCGATGGTGCTCTACCTGTTCCTGTTCCGGCTGACGCTGCCGTACGCGCTCGTCCGCGAGAACCCGGAGCGCTCGCTGCTCGTGCTGCTGCCCGCCTTCCACCTCTACGCGCGGGCGCTCGGTCCGCTGGTCGCCGCGCTGCGCAAGCGGGCCGCGGGCCAGAAGGACGAGGAGGAGAGAGCCTCGGCACCCGAGGTGCCGCCGCCGCCGGTGCACGACGAGGACGAGGTGCGGATGGCGGTCGCGATGGACCGCTTCAACGCCACCCAGGTCCGTGAGGTGATGACGCCGCGCCCCGACATCGTCTCGATCGCCGCCACCTCGAGCGTCGGCGAGGTGCTGAAGCTGATGCGCGACACCAAGCACAGCCGGATCCCGGTCTACCGCGAGAACCTCGACGACATCGTCGGCATGATCGAGGTGCGCGACCTGATCGGCTTCGAGGGCGACCCCGCCCAGCCGATCGAGTCGCGCGTGCGCCCGGCCCACCTGGTGCCGGAGACCAAGCGCATCGCCGAGCTGCTGCGCGAGCTGCAGACGCGGCGCTCGACGTTCTCGGTGGTGATCGACGAGTACGGCGGCACCGCCGGCATCTGCTCGATCGAGGACATCGTCGAGGAGCTGGTGGGCGAGATCAAGGACGAGTTCGACGTCGAGTCGGAGCCGATCCAGGTCGAGCCCGACGGCTCGTTCACCGTCCACGGCCGGGTCGGGCTCGACCGCCTCGAGCAGGCGCTGGAGGTCGACTTCGAGATGCCGGAGATCGAGACCGTGGGCGGCCTGGTCACCGCGATCTTCGGCCACATCCCGCGCCCGGGCGAGGCCATCGAGCACCGCGGGCTGCGCGTCGAGGTGATCGACGCCGAGCGCAAGCGGGTCAACCGCGTGCGCTTCCGTCGGCTGCCCCCGAAGGAGGCCGAGGCGTGAAGCGCAGCGGGTTCGTCGCCGTCGTCGGCCGGCCCAACGCCGGCAAGTCCACCCTCGTCAACGCGCTGGTCGGGCAGAAGGTGGCGATCGTCTCCGACAAGCCGCAGACGACGCGCAGCCGGATCCTGGCGGTCGTCAACCGCGAGGGCGGGCAGATCGTGCTCTACGACACGCCGGGCATCCACAAGCCGATGCACCGGATGAACGAGCGCATGGTCGAGGTCGCGGTGCAGAGCGTCGCCCAGGCCGACCTCGTCGTCTGGGTCCACGACGTGACCGAGAGCTTCGGCCCCGGCGACCGCTACGTGCGCGACCGGCTGAAGCAGGCAGGGCGGCCGGTGATCGTCGCCCTCAACAAGATCGACCGCGTCGAGAAGCCGCGGCTGCTGCCGCTGCTGCAGCAGATGAGCGCGGAGATCGAGGCGCTGGCGCTGGTGCCGATCTCGGCGCTCGGGCAGGACGGCGTCGAAGAGCTCGCGAGCGAGGTGCTGAAGCACCTGCCCGAGGGCGAGCCGCTGTACCCGGAGGACTTCCTCTCGGACCAGCCGGAGCGCTTCTTCGTCGCCGAGATGGTGCGCGAGCAGATCCTGCGGCTGACCCGCGAGGAGCTGCCCTACTCGGTGGGCGTGCTGATCGACCGCTACGAGGAGGGAGAGAAGCTGGTCCGCATCGAGGCTTCCGTCCTCGTCGAGCGCGACGGCCAGAAGGGCATCCTGATCGGCAAGGGTGGCCAGATGCTGAAGGCGGTCGGCCAGGCCGCGCGCCACGAGATCGAGGCCTTCCTCGGCAGCAAGGTGTTCCTGGGCCTGTTCGTCAAGGTCCGCGAGAAGTGGCGGGAGGACCCGCGCATACTCGAACAGATGGGTCTCGGCGGCCGCACCTGAGCCCGGGCGAGGGGTATCGCCCGGACGTCGACGGCCTCCGCGGGCTGGCGGTCACCGTGGTCGTGGGGTACCACGTCGGCCTGCCGGGCTTCGCGGGCGGTTTCGTCGGCGTGGACGTGTTCTTCGTCGTCTCGGGGTTCCTGATCAGCGGGCTGCTGCTGCGCGAGCTGGAGCTGACCGGCAGGATCGACTGGGCCGGCTTCTACGCGCGCCGGGCGCGGCGGCTGCTGCCGGCGCTCGCCGTCGTCCTGTGCGCGACGCTGGCCCTGGGCTCCCTCGTCCTGCTGCCGTGGCTCGAGCAGCCGGCGCTGGCCCGCTCCGCCGCGGCCACCGCGCTCTTCGTCGCCAACGTCCTCTACCTGCACGAACTGGCCGACTACTTCGCGGTGCCCGGCACCTCGCCGCTGCTTCACACGTGGTCGCTCTCGGTCGAGGAGCAGTTCTACTTCGCGTGGCCCCTGCTCGTCTTCGGGCTCCACCGCCTGGCCCGCGGCCGAGCGGGCCTGGTCGGCGCCGGCTTCTGCGCGATCGGCCTCGCCTCCTTCGCGGTGGCCGCGTCGATGCCCGCGCCGGAGGCGTTCTTCCTGGCCCACGCCCGCGCCTGGGAGTTCGCGGTGGGCGCCGCGCTGGCGGTCGCGGCCCGCGCCTGGACCCCCGCACCCGGCGCCGCCCGGGCGGTCGCCGGCGTGGGCGGGCTCGTGGTGCTGGCCGCCACGACGGCGATGCTGGGCGAAGGCGCCCACTTCCCGATGCCGACGGCGCTGCTGCCGGTCTGCGCCACCGCCGCCCTGCTCGTGGCCGGCCACGGTGCCGGAGCTCCCGCCGCCACCCGCTTCCTCACCGCGTGGCCGTTGCCCCTGATCGGGCGCTGGTCGTACTCGTGGTACCTCTGGCACTGGCCGCTGCTCGCGCTGGCGCGCTCGGCGGCGCTCGAGGAGCGTCACCTCGGCCGCGACGCGGCGCTCGCGCTGTTGGCGCTGGCGCTGGCGGCGGCCACCGTGCGCTGGGTCGAGGACCCGATTCGCTTCGGGCGGCCGGGGCCGCTGCGGGCCTCGCGCGGGTCGTTGCTGCTGGCTGGAGCGGCCACTGCGGTGGTCGTGATGGCGGCCCTCGCGCTGGACACCCGCGCTGCGGCCGCCTCAGCCCGGGTGGCCCGTCGTCTGGGCCTCGAGCCGCCGGCATCGGCAGTCGGGGCCAGGCCCGACGCCACGGCGAGGGCCGGCGCCACGACGGTCTTCGTCTGGGGCGACTCGCACGCGCTTTCGCTGACGGCCGGCGCGCGGGCCGTCGCGGCTCCGCTCGGCTTCCTGATCGAGACGCGGAGCCGCGACAACTGCGCGCCGGTCGGCGGAGACGACGCCGGCTGCAACGCGTTCAACGCGGCCACGTTCACGGCGCTCGTCGAACACCCGGAGGTCGTCGGCGTGCTCTTCGTCGCGCGCTGGAGCCGACATGGGGGGTTCCCGGGGCGCGGGATCGGCATCGCGACGCCCGGCACCCGCGAGATGGAGACCCGCCTCGAGCGCGGGCTGTTCACGACGCTCCGCCGGATCGAGGCCGCGGGCAAGCGTGCGGTGCTGGTGGCGCCCGTGCCGGAACTGGCGGCCGCCGGAGTGCCCTGCCTGTTGCGGCGCAGCCCTGCGGAGTGCGCGCGCCCGCGGGCGCGGGTGGACGCCGACAGGCAGGCCGCGGTCGCGCTGCTGGACCGGGTCGCGACGAGGTTCCCGCGGTCGGTGCGGGTGTACGACGGAATCGACGGCCTGTGCTCGGCGCTCGTCTGCCCGGCCGACGAGAACGGCACGGCCCTCTTCGTGGACAGCCACCACACGTCCCGCCGCGGCGCCGAGCGCTACATGGGCGCCGCGGCGCCCGCGGTGCGCTGGCTGGTCGAGCGCTAGCTGCGCGCGCCGGCCGGCGACTCGCCGGCCAGGGCGCGCGAGGCGCAGGCCTCGGCGAGCAGCCGCGGGCCGAGGAAGCTCCAGACCGGCAGCGCGTCGAGCGCGCCGGCCGCCGCGCCCGTCGCCGAGTCCGCCAGGTTGGCGACCGAGGGGAGCACCCGTGACGCCATCCGCGGCAGGTTCGAGATTGCGCCGCGCGCGCCGTCGAGGTAGCTCGCGAGCGGCCCCGCGAAGCCTTCCAGCGAGCCCAGCGCCTGCGACAGCATGCTCCCGCCGCCGAGCTGCGAGAGCCTGCGCCCCGCGTCGCCGCGGGCGTAGCCCGTGACCCGGCCCAGCACCCGCGCGCCGCCCTCGAAGAGGTTGTCCGCGAACGGCAGCCCGATCTCGGCGGCGGCGAAGTAGTAGAGCGCCTCCTGGCCGGCCGGCAGCGCCACCACCGCCTGGAACTGCTCCTGCGGCGAGCGGCCCGGAAAGGCCTGGGCGCTCATGTAGGCGAGGCCGAGCAGCTTGAGCCCGGCGTCCACGGCCTGCTGCGGGTCCGACTCGAACGTGCGCCTGCTGCGCCCGCCGCCGAAGAACGAGAGCACGTTCTTGAGGCCGGCGTAGACCGCGAGGCCGGCGTCGGCCTTGTCGAGCGTCTCGGCGACCCACAGCGCCTTCTCGATCTCGGGCGTCGCGGCCAGTGCCCGCGCGCGGTCGAACGCGTCGTAGCCCGCCGCGTCACCGCCGACGCGGGCGATCGCGCCTTCGAGGTTCGGGTAGAGCCGGAACGGCGGCGCCTGCGGCAGCACGGAGAACAGGCCCGACAGCACCTTCACGCTCACGTCCGTCTCGCGCCACGTCCCAAGCGCCGCTTCCACCTTGCTCATCACACTCTCCAGGGCCGCCGCTCCAGCTTCGAGTGTGCCACGGGCACGGCCGCGGTAGGCTTGCGCCCACCTCACAGGAGGAAACATGCGATCCGTCGCCCTGCTGCTCGCCGCGCTGCTCGCCGCGCCGTCCGCTTCCCTGGGTGCCGACGCCGGCGCGCCGCTGTCCGGCTTCTCGGCCGCCGGCGCCGCGGAGCAGCGCGCGCTCGAGGCGCGCTTCGACGCGCTGCTGAAGGCGGACGACCTGCGCGAGTGGGCGCGTCGCATGTCCGCGCGGCCCCATCACCTGGGCTCGCCGGGAGGCAGGGCCAACGCGGAGTTCGCCCTCGGGCAGTTCCGCGCCTGGGGCTTCGAGGCGCGCATCGACGAGTACCAGGTGCTGTTCCCGACGCCGCGCGTGCGGCGGGTGGAACTGCTGGCGCCGCGGCGCTTCGTCGCGAAGCTGCACGAGCCCGCGGTGCCCGGCGACGCGACGTCGGGCCAGCACGCCGAGCAGCTCCCGACCTACAACGCCTACTCGGTCGACGGCGACGTCACCGGCGAGCTGGTGTTCGTCAACCGCGGCATCCCCGCCGACTACGAGGAGCTGGAGCGGCGCGGCATCGACGTCAGGGGCAAGATCGTGATCGCCCGCTACGGCGGGTCGTGGCGCGGGATCAAGCCCAAGGTCGCGGCGGAGCGCGGGGCGCTCGCCTGCCTCATCTACACGGACCCCGCCGACGACGGCTACCTCGCGGGCGAGGAGTACCCCAGGGGCGGCTATCGGCCGGCCGACGGCGTGCAGCGCGGTTCGGTCGCCGACATGCCGCTCTACCCGGGCGACCCGCTCACGCCCGGCGTGGGAGCCACGGCGGACGCGAGGCGGCTGCCGCGCGAGCAGGCGCCGACGCTGACGAAGATCCCGGTGCTGCCGATCTCGTGGGCCGATGCGAAGCCGCTGCTCACGGCGCTCGGCGGCCCGGTCGCGCCGCAGCCGTGGCGAGGCGGCCTGCCGATCACCTACCGGCTCGGACCGGGGCCGGCGAAGGTGCGGGTCCAGCTCGCGTTCGACTGGAAGCTGGTGCCGGCGCTGAACGTGATCGCCGTGATGAAGGGGGCGGAACGTCCCGACGAGTGGGTGCTGCGCGGCAACCACCGCGACGCCTGGGTCAACGGCGCGGCCGATCCCGTGAGCGGCGCCGTCGCGCTGATGGGGGAGGCGCGGGCGATCGGCGAGCTGGCGAAGGCCGGCTTCCGGCCCAAGCGGACCCTCGTCTACGCGCTGTGGGACGGCGAGGAGCAGGGACTGCTGGGCTCGGTCGAGTGGGCCGAGCACCATGCGGCCGAACTGCAGGCGAAGGCGGTCGCCTACGTCAACACCGACAGCAACAGCCGCGGCGCCCTCGGCATGGGCGGCTCGCACAGCCTGCAGCGGCTGATGAACGAGATCGCGGGCGACGTGCGCGACCCGAAGCACGGCGTCCCGGTCGCCGAGCGGCTGCGCGCGTTCGACCTCGTCGGCGCCGACCCGGCGGAGCGCCAGCGCGCGCTCGACCGGGCGGAGCTGCCGCTCGAGGCGCTGGGCTCGGGGTCCGACTACACGCCGTTCCTGCAGCACCTCGGCATCGCCGCGCTCAACCTCGGCTTCGGCGGCGAGGGCCACTACGGGCAGTACCACTCGGTCTACGACAGCTTCGACCACTACGTGCGCTTCATGGACCCGGACTTCGCGTACGGAGTCGCGCTGGCCCAGGTCGCGGGGCGCGCGACGCTGCGCCTGGCCCAGGCCGAACTGTTGCCGTTCCGCGGCCAGGCGCTGGCCGAGACGGTCGCCGGCTACGTGGACGAGGTCGAGGCGCTGGCGGCGCGGATGCGGCGCGACACGGCGGCCCGCAACCGCGCGATCGCGGCGGGCGCCTTCGCGGTCGCCGCCCCGCCCGACGAGACGCGGGTGGCGCCGGCGCCGCGGCCTGAGGTGCCGCACTTCAACTTCGCGCCGCTGCGCAACGCGGTCGAGCGGCTGCGCGGCGCGGCCCGGGCCTGGGACGAGGCGGCCGCGCGCGGCACCGGAGCCGCTCCGGCAGCGCGCGCGAAGGCCGACGCCCTGCTGATCCGGCTCGAGCGGGCGCTGACTCGCGACGAAGGGCTGCCCGGGCGGCCGTGGTTCCGCCATCACGTCTACGCGCCCGGCTTCTACACGGGCTACGGCGTGAAGACGCTGCCGGGCGTGCGGGAGGCGATCGAGGAGCGGCGGGACGCGGAGGTCGAGCGCGAGGTGGTCCGCGTCGCCGAGGCCATCGCCGGCTGTGCGGCGCGGCTCGAGGAGGCGGCGCAGGCGCTCGCCGAGTAGCTCGCCCTCAGGGCGTTTCGGCCGGAGGCGCGGGCTTCTTCGGCCGCCCGAAGCCGACGCGGACGAGCGCCGTCAGGCCGCCCGCGTCTTCTTCCGCGTAGACCTGCGACACGCCGCCGGCACCGAGCGTCCCCGGCGCGATCGCGTACGAGACCGCGAGGCCGATCCGCGCGCGGCCGAACCAGCGGTCCGCCCCGAGCGCGACGTGCCCGATGCCGCGCGTTCGCGACAGCTTCGGTTCCGCCACCCCCGCGACGCGCGAGGTCTCCTCGTAGAGGAGCGCGCCGCCGCCGATTCCCACCCAGGCGTCCAGTCCCGCGACGCGGCCGAGGCGGTAGCCGAAGGTCGCCTGCACCGGGATCAGCCGCACCTCCAGCGGGTGGCCGAGCCGGAACACCGGCGACGTGCGATCGGCGACGAAGGCGCGCTCGCCGTCCTTGCGGAGCACGCGGGCGCCGAGCTCGACGAAGAAGTCGGAGCCCAGCGGCTTGCGCAGGGCGCCGCCGAACGTGGCGCCGCCCGTGCCGCCGAACACGGCCCGCGCCGACCGCTTCGCCGCGGTCAGGTCGCTCCAGCCTGCGTCGAAGCCGACCGAGAGGCCCTCGCCCGCGGCAGCCGGGGCCAGCAGGACGAGCAGGCCGAAGGTGGCGGCCCTCATCGGCCGAGTCCCAGGCCGGACAGCGCGGCGACCGGGCGGATCAGCCCGTGGCCGTGCTCGTCGTCGCGGCCGGCGGGGCCGACGTCTTCGGCCGTCGTCTCGATCGCCTTCTGGATCGCGGCCGGATCGGTGATGCCCTGGCGGTAGAGCAGGGCGGCCAGCGCCGCCACCTGCGGCGCCGCCTGGCTGGTGCCGGTCACGTAGTAGTAGCCGAAGGCGTCGTAGCTGCCGCGCCGCGCCGCGGCCGGGTCGAAGGTCTGTTGCAGGATGCCGTCCGGCTGCCCGTTGTTGTCGTCGTCGCGGCGCAGGTCGCCGCCGTAGGCGACCACGTCGAGCGCGGAGCCGTAGTTCGAGTAACGGGCCCGCGTCTTTCGCGCGTCCACGGCGCCGACGGCGATCACGCCCTCGGCGCTCGCGGGAAACGACACGGTCCCCGCGTTTTCGTTGCCCGCCGAGGCCACCAGGGTGATGCCCGCGGTCCGGGCGCGGTCGATCGCGCGGCGCACGGTCTCGCTGACCGTCTCGCCGCCGAGGCTCAGGTTGATCACCTTGACGGCCGAAAGCCCCGCGGCGTAGTCGATGCCCTCCGCGACCCCGAAGAAGGAGCCGAGGCCAGCCGCGTCGAGCACCTTGACCGGAACCAGCGCGCAGCCGTGGGCGAGCCCGGCCACGCCGGTCCCGTTGTTCGTCGCCTGCGCCACGACGCCGGCGACGTGGGTGCCGTGGAAGTTGTCGTCGTTGGCGTGCGGGCTGCGGTCGAACACGTTGAGGCCCGGCAGGAACGTGGTGCCGGCGAAATCGGGCGCGCGGCGGAAGGCGCCGAAGTCCTCGAAGGCGATCCCGCTGTCGAGCACGGCCACCGCGACCGAGGCGTCGCCGCGCTGGATGTCCCACACCCGTTCGGCGTTCAGCGCCCGCAGGTGCCACTGCAGCGAGTAGAGCGGGTCGTTGGGCACGAGGTGGGAGCGCAGCACGCCGTTGGCCTCGGCGTAGTCGACCTCCGGCATCGCCCGGAAGCGGGCCAGCGCGGTCTCGACGGAGCGGCCCGGCTCGAGCTGCACGAGCCAGCGTCCGCCTCGCGCGGCACGCCGGGCGCGCTCGCCGCCCGCCTCGCGGATCATCTCGTTCGCCTCGTCGGCGCGCAGGTCACGGGTGAACTCGACGATCACCTCGCCGGGCCAGGTGTCGCCACCGGGGCGCGGGTTCTCGTCGAGCGGCACGGAGCCGAGGCCGGGAGCCTCGGCCAGCGCGGCGGCGGCGATCGCCGCCGCGGCCAGCAGGAGTCGCTTCATGACGACAGTGTGCCCGAGTCTGCGGCCGTGCGGGGCAGGCCGCGCAGCGCCAGCGCGAAGAGCCCGACCCCGACGCCGAGCATCACGGCACCGATCAGCGGGTTGGACTCCGGCAGCGTGTTGCCGGTGATCGGCTCGGTGAAGGGCACCGCGGCGAACGTGATCGCGTTCAGCGTCGCGTGGGCGGCGACCGCGAGGCCGAGGCCGCCGTTGCGCAGGCGCAGCAGGCCGAGGCCGATTCCCACCGACAGCGCGAACGGCACGCGATACAGCGAGAGCGCGCCGCCGACGGCGTCGACGTGGATGAAGCCGAACAGGAACGCGGAAGCGAACACGCCGGTCGCCGGGCCCAGCGCGCGCGCGAGCGAAGGCAGCGCGGCGCCGCGGAAGACCAGTTCCTCGCACACTGCGGGGGCCAGCGCGATCGCGGCCAGCGAGAGGAGCGCGTCGAGCGCGTCCTTCGGCCGCAGCATCGCGTGCAGGCGCTGGAACAGCTCGATGAAGCCGGGTGGCGGCGGGCGCAGCCAGGCCTGGATCTCCATCAGGCCGAGGCTGGCCAGCCACAGCGCGGCGCCGGAGAAGGCGGCGAGCGCCAGCTCGCGGGCGGCCAGCGGGCGCAGGCCCAGGCCCGCTCCCGGGGCGACCCGCCACAGCGCGAGCGCGAGCACGGCGGGCGCGCACAGCGCCAGTTCGGCGAGGATCAGTGCGGGGCGCAGGCCGAAGGGAGCCGCGACCGGCAGCACGACGCCCATCGCCAGCACCCCGAGCAGCACGACGACGGGCACCAGGGCCACCGGCAGCAGCGCGGACCTCGCAGGGCTCATGCGGGCCGCATGATCGCACGCGGCGGACGGCACCTCTCTCCCCGCCGGGCCGTTCCGGGCCCCGGTGCTACGATCCGCCGCGTCGTCGCGGGCTTTCGCGGCGGCGCTCCACCGCGATCTCCCGAGGGTGTGCCATGCCGTCCGACGAGTTGCTCGAAGACGTCGCCGCCCGGCTGCGTGCGGCCCGCCGCGTCGTCGCCCTGACCGGGGCCGGCGTGTCCGCCGAGAGCGGGGTGCCGACCTTCCGCGGAGCCTCGGGCGAGGGGCTCTGGGAGCGCTTCCGCCCCGAGGACCTCGCCAACTTCGACGCCTTCGAGCGCGACCCGGCCCTGGTCTGGCGCTGGTACGCCTGGCGTCGCGAGCTGGTCGCCCGCTGCGTGCCGAACCCGGCCCACGTCGCGCTGGCCGAGCTCGAGCGCCGCGCCCCCGAGTTCCTGCTCGTGACCCAGAACGTCGATGGCCTGCACGCGGCGGCCGGGTCGCGGGAGATCGCGGAGTTGCACGGCTGCCTGTGGCGCACGCGCTGCCTCGGCTGCGGAAGGGTCGCCGAGGACCGGCGGGTGCCGCTGCCCGAGCTGCCGCCGCGCTGCGGTTGTGGCGGGCTGCTGCGGCCCGACATCGTCTGGTTCGGCGAGGTGCTGCCCGAGGCCACCCTGCTGCGCTCCTTCGCGGCGGCGATGGCTGCCGAGGTCGTGCTGGTGGTCGGCACCTCGTCGCTCGTCTACCCGGCGGCCGCCATCCCGCAGCAGGCGGCGCGTGCGGGCGCCTTCGTCGTCGAGGTCAACCTCGAGCCGACGCCGCTGACACCGCTCGCCGCCGCTTTCTTCGCCGGCCCGGCCGCTGCGGTGGTGCCGCGCCTCGTGGGGACCGCGTCGTGAGCGAGGCGATGCTGCCGGCGGCGCGCCCGCTGCGGGTGCGCGACCTCGCCATCGACGAACGGCCCCGGGAGCGCCTGGCACGCCACGGCGCCGGCGCGCTCTCCAACCGCGAACTGCTGGCTCTCGTGCTCGGCACCGGCCACGCCCGCGCCTCGGCGCTCGACCTCGCCGGGCGGCTGGCGGCGGGCGGGCTGCGCGAGCTGGCCGGGCACGCCGTGTCCGACCTGCAGGCGATCGCGGGCCTCGGCCCGGCCCAGGCGACGCGGCTCGTCGCCGCGTTCGAGCTCGGCGCGCGGGCCGCGGCCGAGCCCGTCGCCGACTCGCCGGCCTTCGACTCGCCCGCGGCGGCGGGGCGCTGGCTGCTGCCGCGCTACGGCGCGCGGCCGCTCGAGGTGTTCGGGATGCTGGCCCTCGACACCCGCCACCGGCTGCGGCGCGCGGTCGAGGTGTCGCAGGGCTGCCTGACATCGTCGCTGGTCCACCCGCGAGAGGTGTTCCGCGAGGCGGTCGTCGCCCGCGCCGCCAGCGTGATCCTGTTCCACAACCACCCGAGCGGCGACCCGGAGCCGTCGGCCGAAGACCTGGCGCTGACCCGGCGCCTGTGCCAGGCCGGCGCTCTCATGGGCATCCCGGTGCTCGACCACGTGATCGTCGGCGCGGCGCGCTTCGTCTCGCTGAAGGAAAGGGGGCAGGTGTGAGCCGCATCCTGTGGATCGACGGCGCGAACGGCGCGGCGGGCGACATGATGCTGGGGGCGCTCGTCGACCTCGGCCTTCCGCTCGAGGCGCTGCGCGCGGAGCTCGCGAAGCTGCCGCTCTCCGGCTACCGGCTGGAGGCGCGGAAGGTGCTGCGCTCGGGCCTGGCGGCGACCCACGTCGAGGTGGTCCTCGAGCGCCACGACCACCACCACCGCGGCCTGTCGGCGCTGCTCGGCCTGCTCGAGGCCTCGAGCCTGGAGCCGCGGGTGAAGGCGAAGGCCGGCCTCCTCTTCCGCCGCCTCGCCGAGGCCGAGGCCGCGGTCCACGGCACGACGGTCGAGGCGATCCACTTCCACGAGGTCGGCGCCATCGACTCGATCGTCGACGTGGTCGGCGGCGTGATCGGCCTCGCCTGGCTGGGCGCGGAGCGCGTCGTGGCTTCGCCGCTGGACCTCGGCACCGGCACCGTGACGATGGCGCACGGCACCTTTCCCGTGCCGCCGCCGGCGACGGCGCGGCTGGTCCAGGGCGTGCCGGTCGTGGCCGTCGGGCCCGGGGAGTGCACGACGCCGACCGGCGCCCTCCTCGTCACCGGCCATGCCGACGCCTGGGGCCCGCTGCCGCCCATGAAGATCGCGGCCACGGGCCACGGCGCCGGCACCCGCGAAACGCCCGGGCGGCCCAACGTGCTGCGGCTCGTGGTCGGCGAGGCACTCGGCGAGCCCGTCTCCCCGGACTCGGGAGACGAACTGCTGCTGTTCGAGGCCCAGGTCGACGACATGCCGCCGCAGCTGTGCGAGGTGGTGATGGCGCGGCTCTTCGCCGCCGGGGCGCTCGACGCCTGGTTCACGGCGATTACGATGAAGAAGGGCCGGCTTGGTATCCTGATCTCCGCGCTGGCCCCGCCGGCGGCCCGGGAGGCGGTCGAGGCGGCCTACTTCGCCGAGACGTCGACCCTGGGCGTGCGCCGCAGCGCCTGGCAGCGCACGGCGCTGGAGCGCGAGCGGGTCCCCGTCGCGACGGCCTACGGGGAGGTGGGGATCAAGGTCGGGCGGCAGGCGGGTGCGGTCCGCAACGCCTGGCCCGAGTTCGAGGAGTGCCGGCGGGCGGCCGAAGCCCACGGCGTGCCGGTCAAGGAAGTGCAGCAGGCGGCGCTGGCGGCGTGGCGCGCGCGCGACGAGAGATGAAGAGCTTCTACGTCACCACCCCGATCTACTACGTGAACGCCGCGCCGCACGCGGGGCACGCCTACACGACCATCGCCGCCGACGCGCTCAAGCGGGCGCTGCGGCTGGCGGGGCGCCGGGCCTTCCTGCTGACGGGCACCGACGAACACGGCCAGAACATCGAGCGCGTCGCCCGCGAGCAGGGCATCCCCGAGCAGGAGCTGTGCGACCGCAACTCCGCCCGCTTCCGCGCGGTGTTCGACTCGCTCGACGTCGCCTACGACCGCTTCATCCGCACGACCGACGAGGTCCACAAGCGCGGCGTGCTCGCGATCTGGGAGCGGGTCGCGAAGGCGACGGCCCCGGACGGACGCAGCGCCGTCTATTCCGGCACGTACGCGGGCTGGTACTGCCCGCGCTGCGAGGGCTTCAAGGACGAAGACGAGCTCGTCCAGCCCGACAACCGCTGCCTGACCCACGAGCAGCCCTGCGAGTGGACCGAGGAGCAGAACCTGTTCTTCCGCCTCTCGGCCTACTCCGACTGGCTCAAGGCGGAGATCGAGTCGGGCCGGCTGCGGATCGACCCCGAGGTGCGCCGCAACGAGGTGCTGGCGGTGATCCGCGACGGGCTCAAGGACTTCAGCGTCAGCCGGGCGCGCGTGAAGTGGGGCATCCCGGTGCCCGAGCAGCCCGACCACGTGCTGTACGTGTGGGTCGACGCGCTGTCCAACTACGTCACCGCGCTCGGCTACGCCGACGGCGACCCGCTGTACCGCGAGTTCTGGGAGCAGGGTGGCGTGCGGCTGCACGTCGTCGGCAAGGACATCATCCGCTTCCACTGCCTGTACTGGCCCGCGCTGCTGAAGGCCGCCGAGCTGCCGCGGCCGACCCACGTGTTCGTCCAGGGCCACATCACCAAGAACGGGCGCAAGGTCGCCAAGAGCACCGGCAACATCATCGACCCCGAGGCGCTGATCCGCGACTTCGGCCTCGACGCCGTGCGCTACTTCCTCCTGCGCGAGGCGCCCTACGGCGCCGACTGGGACTTCACCGACGACGCGTTCCTGAAGCGCTTCAACGCCGACCTCGCCAACGACTTCGGCAACCTGGTCTCGCGGGCGCTGACGATGGTGCACAGATACTGCGACGGCCGGGTGCCGCCGCGGGTGGCGCCGGGGGAGGATCGCTCGGCGCTGGTGGAGAGCTGCCTCGCGCGCTACGAGAAGCTGGAGTTCGCGGGGGCCCTGTCGGAGGTGTGGGCCCACGTCGCGCGCGCCAACCAGGCGATCGTCGCGTTCGAACCGTGGACCGCGGCGAAGGACCCCGCGCGGCGCGGCGAGCTGGACGCGTTCCTCTATCGCCTGCTCGAGGACGTGCGGCTCGCGGCGCTGCTGGTCTCGCCGGTGATGCCCCGGGCGGCCACCCGGGTGCTGGCGATGCTCGGCCGCGACGGCCTCGCCTCGCCGGACGAGCTCGGCTGGGGCCGGCTGGAGCCGGGTACCGCGCTGAGCCCGGTCGAGCCGCTGTTCCCGCGCAAGGAGAAGCCCGAGGCCGCAGGGGAGGCCGCCGCGCCTGCCCCGATCGAGAAGAAGAAGGAGAAGAAGACCGTGTCGGATGTGAAGAAGGACGCGGCCCCCGCCACGCCGGTGGCGCCCGCCGCGGCCGCTGAGGGCGTTGCCATCATCGGGATCGAGGACTTCGTCAAGGTCGACCTGCGGGTGGGCCTCGTCAAGGAGGCGCAGCGCGTCCCCAAGTCCGACAAGCTGCTGCAGATGCAGGTCGACCTCGGCAGCGAGGTGCGGCAGATCGTGGCCGGCATCGCCGAACACTACGCGCCGGAGCAGGTGGTGGGGCGGCGTATCGTCGTGGTCGCCAACCTCGCGCCGCGCAAGCTGCGCGGCGTGGAGTCGAACGGCATGGTGCTGGCCGCCTCGCCCGAGGGCCGCGCCGTGCTGCTCGCCGTCGACGGCGACGTGGCGCCGGGGACGAAGGTCAAGTAGACCTTGCGACGCCTGCTGCGCGCGGCCGTGATGACGGCCGGCGCCGCCCTGCTCGGGGTGCTGCTGTGGCGGCTCGTCGGCGGCCGCGAGCCGCTGCGGGTCCACCACGACCTCGCCGCGGGCCTGCGTCACGCGCAGCTCACCGGGCCGCGCGAGGTGCTGCTGTTCGGCACCCCCGGTGCCGAGCCGCATCTCGCCCAGGGCTTCTACGCGACGGGCGGGCTCGGCAGCGAGGCGTTCGTGTGGGCGCGGCCCGAGGTGGAGCTGTCGTTCACCTGGGACGCGCCGCAGCCGCGCACGGCGATCCTCGACCTGGCGCCGCTGCCGGGGCTCGGCGAGCAGTCCGTCCGGGTCGCGCTCAACGGCCAGGCCGTCGGCGAGCTGCGCCTCGGCGAGGGGCGCGCCCGCCACCGCCTGTCGCTCCCGGCCGCGGCGCAGCGCTCGGGCGAGAACCGGCTGGCGTTCGCGTTCGCGCGCTCGGCGCAGCCGGCGGAGCTCGACCCGACCACGGGCGACCGGCGCACGCTGGCCGCGGCGTTCCACGCGGTGGTCGTCGGCCTCGCCAGCGACGCCGGGCTCGACGACCTGCTGGCCCGCGAAGCTCCCGCGCCGCTGGAGACCGTGGAGCGCTCCGGCGCGCCGGCGCTGGTCCAGACGGGGCCCGGCGCGGTGCGCTACGCCTTCGTCCTCGGCTCCGGCCAGGAGCTGCGCTTCACGCCGGCGCTCCACGACGCGGCGAGGGCGGCGGCAGCGCGCGTGCGGCTCCGCGTCACGCTCGAGGAGATGCCCGGGGTGGAGCAGGAGCTGTGGTCGCGCGAGCTCGATCCGCGTGCCTCCTCGGCTGACGAGGTGACCGTGTCGCTCGCGGCCTGGGCGGGGCGGCCGGTCCGGCTCGGGCTCCACGTCGAGGGTGCCACGCGCCGCGCGTGGGGGATCTGGGGCGCGCCGCGCCTGCTCGGCCGCGGGCCTGCGCCGAGCCTGCAGGCACCGGCCTGGTCGCCCGCCGAAGACGCGAAGGCCGCCGAGCTGCGCCGCGGCCTCGCCGGCACGAGCGTCGTGTTCGTGATCCTCGACGCGGCCCGCGCGTTCCAGTTCGGGGCCTACGGCTACCCGCGGGCGACGACGCCGAACATCGACGCGCTGGCGCGCGACGGCGTGGTCTTCGAGCGCGCCTACACGCCCGCGGTCTACACGCTGGCCGCGATGTCGGCCGTGTGGACCGCCCAGTACCCCGACCGCCACCGCTCGGACCTCTCGTTCGCGGCCCGGCTGCCGAAGGACAAGCTGACGCTCGCCGAGGTGCTCTCCGCGCGCGGCGTCCCGAACGCGGGCTTCGTGAACAACGCGATGGCCGGCACGGCGCTCGGCTTCGAGCGCGGGTTCGCCGAGTTCCACGAGGTGTTCCGGATGTTCCCGGACCTCGGCAGCCGCGGCGAGTCGATGCGGCGGGTGGTGCCCGACTGGATCGCGCGCCACAAGGCGCAGCGCTTCTTCGCCTACGTCCACTACCGCGAGCCGCACTTCCCGTTCGACCCCGGGCCCCCGTTCACGACGATGTTCGGACCCGACGCGCCGCTGGGCGAGGCCGAGCGCCGCGACTCCACCTGGTACAAGGAGGTCAGCCAGGGCGTCCGCCAGGCGTCGCAGGCGGAGATCGACCACCTGGTGCGCCTCTACGACGGCAACCTCGCCTACGCCGACCGCGAGGTGGGCGAGCTCGTCAAGGCGCTCGAGCGCGAGGGCTTGCTCGAGAAGACGGTGCTGGTCGTCGCCGCCGACCACGGCGAGCAGCTCTACGAGAAGGGCTACATCGCCCACTCCGCCCAGGTCCACGAGGAGAGCACCCGCATCCCCATGATCGTGCGCTTCCCGAAGGCGCTGGGCCTCGCGGGCAAGCGGCTCCCCGGCCTCGTCGACCTGCTCGACGTGGCCCCGACCGTGCTCGACGTGTTCGGGCTGGCCGACGCGAAGTTCGCGAAGGAGGCCCAGGGCCGCAGCCTGCTGCCGATGCTGGCGGGGGCGCCGGGCAAGCCGGCGGTGCTCTCCCGCACGGTGTGGGAGCGGCCCGTGTACGCGCTGCGCGACGGCCAGTTCAAGCTGATCCACGACACCCGCTCGGGGCGCTCCCAGCTCTACGACGTGGAGAGCGACCCGCGCGAGACCGCCGACCTCTATGCCCGCGCCTCGATCCGCGCCGAGGCGATGGAGCAGGCGCTCTACGCCTGGCTGGGCCGGCTCAAGCCGGTCGCGGGCGGCGCCGAGAAGAGCACGCTGACCCGCGAGCAGTGCGAGAACATGAAGGCGCTCGGCTACCTCGACCCGCGCACACCCTGTCCGGAGTCGTGACCCGCTGCCTCGGAGAGACCCCCTGATGCGACTCGTCGACAGCCACTGCCACCTCGACATGCCCCAGTTCGACGCGGATCGGTCCGCCGTCCTGGAACGGGCCCGCGCGGCGGGCGTCGAGCGCTTCCTGCTGATCGGCCAGCACGACGCGGGGGACGGCCTCGAGCGCGGCCTGCAGGTCGCCGCCGAGCTGGGCCTGCCGATCACGGCCGGCGTCCACCCGCACGAGGCGAAGCACGCCGACGAGGCCACGTTCCAGCGCCTGCGCGCCCTCGCCCGCGACGGCCGGATCGCCGCGATCGGCGAGATCGGGCTCGACTTCCACTACGACCACTCGCCGCGCGAGGTCCAGGTCGACGCCTTCCGGCGCCAGCTCCGGCTGGCGCGGGAGGTCGGCCTGCCGGTGATCATCCACACCCGCGAGGCCGATCCCGAGACCGCGGCGGTGCTCGAGGAAGAAGGCGCCGGGGCGACGGGCGGCGTGATCCACTGCTTCACCGGCGGTCTCGAGCTGGCGCGCCGTTCGCTGGCGGCCGGCTTCCACATCTCGTTCTCCGGCATCGTCTGCTTCCCGCGTGCCGAGACGATCCAGAAGGTGGCGCGCGAGGCCCCGCTCGACCGCGTCCTGATCGAGACCGACGCCCCGTTCCTGGCGCCGCCGCCGCACCGCAGCAAGCGCAACGAGCCGGCTTTCGTCGTGGAGGTCGCCAAGAAGGTGGCGGCCCTGCGCGGCCTGGCCCCGGAGGCGCTGGGCGAGGCCGTGGTCGCGAACTTCGACCGCCTGTTCCCGCCCCGCTGAAGCCGCCCGCAAGCGTCCTCTTTTGTTGACAAAACGGCGCGGATCCGTCAGTTTCTAGGGTCCAGGCGCCCCCCGGCGACAACCCCCTTACCCGAGGCATCGGCAACAGGCATGGCATCCGAGAGCTCCTTCGACATCGTCAGCGAGGTCGACCACCAGGAGATCAAGAACGCGATCTCCCAGGCGATGAAGGAGATCCAGACCCGGTTCGACCTCAAGGGCTCGAACTCGAACATCGAACTCACGGGCGAGGAGATCGTCCTCACCTCCGCCGACGAGTTCAAGATCAAGGCCGTGCGCGACGTGCTGGAGACCCGGCTGGTCAAGCGCAACGTGCCGCTGAAGGCGCTCGACTACGGCAAGGTCGAGATGGCGCTGGGCCAGACGGCGCGCCAGAAGGTGAAGCTGCAGAAGGGCATTCCGACGGACAAGGCCAGGGAGATCGTCAAGCTGATCAAGGGCAGCAAGCTCAAGGTCCAGGCGGCGATCCAGGGCGACCAGCTCCGGGTGACCGGCAAGAACCGCGACGACCTGCAGGCGGTGATCCGGCTGCTGAAGGAGACGGACCTCGGCATCGACATGCAGTTCACCAACTACCGCTAGCGCGTGAGCACCACCCAGGGCAAGCCCGGCGTCGCGCGCAGCCTGGCCGGGCTGCGCGACATCGCGGCGCTGGTCGACGACGACCTGCTGCGGGTCGAGGCCTTCTTCGAGGAGCAGATCCGCTCCGACGTCGAGGTCGTCGGCGAGATCGGCCGCTACATCCGCGACGGCGGCGGCAAGCGCATCCGCCCCGCGCTGCTGCTGCTGGCCGGCCGGCTTTGCGGCTACCGCGGCGACCGCGCGATCCTGCTGGCGTCGACCGTGGAGTTCATCCACACCGCGACGCTGCTCCACGACGACATCATCGACGAGGCCGAGACCCGGCGCGGGCGCCGCAGCGTCAACGCGGCGTGGGGCAACGACATCACCGTGCTGGCCGGCGACTTCCTGTACACGAAGTCGATGGCGATGGCGCTGGCCCAGGACAACCTGCGCATCCTGCGCCTGCTCTCCGACGTCACGCTGCGGATGATCGAAGGCGAGCTGCTCGAGATCCAGAAGGACGCCGACCTCGCGACGACCGAGGCCGACCACGTCGACATCATCCGCCGCAAGACCGCCGACCTGTTCTCGGCCTGCACCCGGATCGGCGCCATCCTCGCCGACCGCGACGCCGAGCAGGAGCAGGCGCTGGCCTCCTACGGCCTCAACCTCGGCATCTGCTTCCAGATGGTCGACGACCTGCTCGACTTCACCGCCGACGAGAAGGTGCTGGGCAAGCCGGTCGCCAACGACCTGCGCGAGGGCAAGCTGACGCTGCCGGTGATCTACGCGCTGCGGCTGGGCGGCGAAGCGGCCCGCGAGAAGGTCCGCGCGGTGGCCGAGGACCACGGGTTCGCGCGGGTGTCGGCCGGGGAGATCGGGGCCCTGGTGCGCGAGACGGGCGCCCTCGAGCAGGCCCGCAAGGCGGCCGAGGCCTACGCCGCGGCCGCCCGCCGCGACCTGCAGGCCTTCGAGCGCAGCGAGTACCGCGACGCGCTCGAGGCGCTGCCCGACTTCATCCTCTCCCGCGACCGCTAGCGGGGCGTCCGGGCGATGGCGGCTCGGAAAGGCAGGCGGGTCCCGGGGAGCGCGCTCCTGCTGGGTTCGTGCGCGGCCCTCGCGGTGCTGGCGCCGCCGGCGGCCGACGCCTGGACCGCGCACACGTGGATGCGCTGGCACGGCGCGCGCGGGGCCGACGGCGTCGTCAACCTGGAGGCGGCCCGGCGCGTCGGCCGTGACGCCGCGCGCTGCGTCGCGCTGACCGCGCCGCTGCCGTGGGCGGGCCAGGCCGCAGCCGCAGCGCTCGACGTGGCCGGCCCGCTGGTGGACGGCCGGCCCGAGCTGGCGGCGGCGCTGCTGGCCGAACTGCGCCGCGAGCTCGATCCGGCAGCGGCCTCGTCGTGGCGCGGCTTCGGCCTGGCGGCCTACGCGGCCCGCGCCGCGGTGCTGGCCGGGGATGCGGCGAGGGCTGGCGCAGGAGGGGGAGCGTGAAGCGGGGGACGAAGCAGCGGGTCGAGTGGCTGCGGGCGGAGATCCGCCGCCACGAGCGGCTCTACTACGTGCTGGCGGCGCCCGAGATCTCCGACCAGGAGTACGACGCGCTGGAGCGCGAGCTGCGCGAGCTGGAGGCGGCGCACCCCGAGCTGGTGAGCCCCGACAGCCCGACCCAGCGGGTCGGCGGCGAACCGGCCGAGGGCTTCGCGACGTTCACCCACAGGGTCGCGATGCTGAGCCTCGACAACACCTACAACGAGGACGAGCTGCGCGACTTCCAGGCCCGCGTGTTCCGCCTGGTGGGGGAGCGCCCGCTGCGCTACACCGCGGAGCTGAAGATCGACGGGCTGTCGATCTCGCTGCACTACGAGCGCGGGCGCCTGGTCCGCGGCGTGACCCGCGGCGACGGCGTGCGCGGCGACGACGTCACGTCCAACGTGCGGGCCATCCGCTCGGTGCCCTTGCTGCTGCAGGGCGAAGCGCCGGACGAGCTGGAGGTGCGCGGCGAGGTCTACCTGCCGCGGTCCCGCTTCGAGGCCATCAACCGCGAGCGCGAAGAAGCCGACGAGGAGGCCTTCGCCAACCCGCGCAACGCCGCGGCCGGCACCATGAAGACGCTCGACGCGCGCGTGGTCGCGCAGCGCGGGCTCGATTTGTTCCTGTACCAGATCGCGCACCAGAGTGGCGCCGCGCCGCGCGGGCAGTGGCAGGCGCTCGAGCGGCTGCGCGGCTGGGGGCTGCGCACCAACCCGACCTCGCGGCTGTGCGACGGCCTCGAAGAGGTGCTGGCCTTCTGCGCCGAGTGGCAGGAGAAGCGCGACTCGCTCGAGTACGACATCGACGGCGTGGTGGTCAAGGTCGACGACGCCGCGCTGCAGGCCGAGCTCGGCTTCACGTCGAAGTCGCCGCGCTGGGCGATCGCCTACAAGTACCCGCCGCGGCAGGCGGCGACGATCGTCGAATCCGTCGTGGTCCAGGTCGGCCGCACCGGGCGCCTGACGCCCGTCGCCAACCTGCGCCCCGTTCCGCTGGCCGGCTCGACCGTGGCCCGCGCCACCCTGCACAACGAGGAGGAGGTCGCGCGCAAGGACGTGCGGGTGGGCGACACGGTGCTGATCGAGAAGGGCGGCGACGTGATCCCCAAGGTCGTGCGGGTGGTGCCCGAGAAGCGCCCGGCGGGCGCCCGCCCGTGGCAGGCCCCGACCCACTGCCCGGCGTGCGGCGCCGAGGCCGTGAAGCCGGAGGGCGAGGCCGATCGTCGCTGCCCGAACGCGGCCTGCCCGGCCCAGCTCGAGACCCGCATCCTGCACTTCGCCCGCCGCGACGCGATGGACATCGAAGGCCTGGGCGAGGCGCTCGTCGCCCAGCTCGCGGCGGCCGGGCTCGTGCGCGACGTCTCGGACCTCTATCGCCTGACCGCGTCGCAGCTCGCGGAGCTCGAGCGTTTCGGCGAGAAGTCGGCCGCGAACCTGGTCGCCCAGATCGAGCAGAGCAAGGGCCGCGGCCTGCGCCGGCTGCTGTTCGGGCTCGGCATCCGCTTCGTCGGGGAGCGGGCCGCGATGCTGCTCTCCCGCCACTTCCGCAGCCTCGAGGCGCTGGCGAAGGCGACCGTCGACGAGATCGACGCGATCTACGAGATCGGCCCCGCCGTCGCGCAGTCGATCCACGACTGGCTGGCCGACCCCGCGAGCCGCGCACTGGTCGAGCGGCTCGAGCGGGCCGGCGTGGTCACGGTCGAAGACGGCCCCGGAGGCCCCGCGTCGCTCGCGTTCCAGGGGCAGCAGTTCGTGCTGACCGGCACGCTGTCCGGCATGACGCGCGACCAGGCGAAGGCCGAGATCGAGCGCCGCGGCGGGCGCGTCACGTCGTCGGTCTCGAAGAAGACGTCCGTGGTCGTGGTCGGTTCCGACCCGGGCTCGAAGGCGGAGAAGGCGGCCGAGCTCAAGGTGAAGGTGGTCGACGAGGCCGGCTTCCGCGCCCTGCTGGCGGCCGCCGACGCCTCGTGAGCCTGCGATGAACGAAAGGCGCGGCATCGGCCTGGTCGGGGCGGCCCTGGTCGCGGGCCTCGCGGGCGGCGCCGTCGGCGGGCTCTTTGTGCGGGTCTTGGGCGCGGGCCCCGCGCCCGGGCCGTCGCCGGCCGCCGTCGACCGCGCGTCGGCCGCCGCGCCGCCCCTCCGCTTCGCCGAGGTCGCCGCCCGCGCGCTGCCGGCCGTCGTGCACGTGCGGCTGCTCGATCCGCCGCCGGAGCGGCCCGTGCTGCTGGACCCGCTCGGCGAGGGCGAGGTGCGGCCCCGGCTCGCCGAGGGCTCGGGTTTCGTCATCGATCCCCAGGGGCTCGTCGTCACCAGTCGCCACCTGCTCGCCGGCAGCACGCGCGCGCTCGTGCGTTTCGCGGATCGCAGCGAGGCGATCGCCCGCCTCGCCGGCGAAGACGCGATCACCGACCTCGCGCTGCTCCGCGTCGAGCGCAGCGGGCTGCCGGCGCTGCGCTTCGGCGACTCGGCCGGGCTGCGGGTCGGCGACTGGGTCGGGGCGCTCGGCCACCCGCTGCGCTTCGAGGACTCCTTCACCGTCGGCGTGTTGTCCTCGCGCGGCCGCAAGCTGTTCGACCGCAGCTTCGACGCCTACCTGCAGACGGACGCCGCGATCAACCCGGGCAACTCCGGCGGCCCCCTGCTCGACGCCACCGGCGCGGTCGTCGGCGTGGTGGCGGCGGTGTCCGGCCGCGGCCAGGGGCTGGGCTTCGCCGTGCCGAGCGACGTGGCGGCGCCGGTGATCGAACAACTGCGCCGCGCGGGCCGCGTCACCCGCGGCTACCTCGGCGCCCAGTTGCGCGACGTGGACCCGGACCTCGCGGCGCTGCTGGAACTCCCGGCCGGGCGTGGCGCGGTGGTCGTGGACGTCGCCCCGGGAGGTCCCGCGGAAGCAGCAGGCCTGCAAGCCTGGGACGTGGTCACCGGCCTCGACGGCGGGCCGGCCGCCGATGCCGACGCCGTCGTCGCCGCGATCGCCGCGCGCGCCCCCGGTGCGGCCGTCGAGCTGCAGCTCTGGCGCGACGGGCGGGCCGTGCCGGCCCGCGCGACGCTGGCCGAGCGGCCGGCCCCGACGGTGCGTCCGCGACCGACGCCCACGCCGCCTGCTCTGCTCGGGCTCGAGGTGGAGTCGGGCGCCGGCGGCGGGCGGCCAGGCGTCGTGGTGCGGCGCGTGCTGCGGCCGGCGCCGGGACCGGAGACGATCGAGCCGGGAGACGTCGTCCTCGAGCTCAATCGCGCGAACGTGCCGGACGCCGAGGCGTGGCGACAGGCGGCCGCGCGCGTCGCGCCGGGCGCGGCCGCCTTCCTCTACGTGCACCGGCCCCGCGAGGGGCGCCGGTTGCTGGTCAAGCTGCGGGCGTGGCCCGAGGCGGGAGAGCGATGAAGCCGAAGATCCTGATCGTGGACGACGAGGACGCGATCCGCTCGACGCTCAAGATGATCCTCGAGTACGAGGGCTACGAGGTGCTGCTGGCGGCCAACGGGCCGCTCGGGCTGCGGCTCGCCGAGAAGGAGCGGCCCGACCTCGTCTTCCTCGACGTGAAGATGCCGCAGATGGACGGGCTCGAGGTGCTGAAGGCGATGAAGGCGGCGGAGGACGCGCCTCCCGTCGTCATGCTCTCGGGCCACGGCAACATCCAGACCGCCGTCGAGGCGACCAAGCTCGGCGCGTTCGACTTCGTCGAGAAGCCGCCGGAGAGCGAACGCATCCTGCTGCTGGCCCGCAACGCGATCTCGCAGAAGCGCCTGCAGGACGAGAACCGCGCCCTCAAGCTGAGCTTCGACGAGCGCTACCGGATGGTCGGCGGCTCGCGGGCGCTGGAGAAGGTGGCGGAGTCGATCCGGCGCGCGGCGCCGACCAGCGCGACCGTGCTGATCACCGGCGAGAGCGGTGTCGGCAAGGAACTGGTCGCCCGCGCGATCCACCGCAACTCCAACCGCCGCGCGAAGTCGTTCGTGCAGGTCAACTGCGCCGCGATCCCCGAGGACCTGATCGAGAGCGAGCTGTTCGGCCACGAGAAGGGCTCGTTCACGGGCGCCACCGAGAAGCAGATCGGCAAGTTCGAGCTGGCCCACGAGGGCACGATCTTCCTCGACGAGGTCGGCGACATGAGCCTGAAGACCCAGGCCAAGGTGCTGCGGGTCCTGCAGGAGGGCGAGGTCGAGCGGATCGGCTCGCAGCGCACGATCCACGTCGACGTGCGGGTGATCGCGGCGACCAACAAGGACCTGGAGGCGGCGATCGCCGCCGGCGACTTCCGCGAGGACCTGTTCTACCGCCTGTCGGTGGTGCCGGTGCGGGTGCCGCCGCTGCGCGAGCGCAGCGAGGACGTCGAGCCGCTCGTCACCCACTTCGCGCGAGCGTTCTGCGAGGAGAACAACCTGCGCCGCCGCTCCTTCACGCCCGACGCGCTGCAGGCGCTGCGCCGCCACCCGTGGCGGGGCAACGTGCGCGAGCTGAAGAACGCGGTCGAGCGCCTGATCATCATGGAGGAGGCGGACCCGATCGACGCCACGGCACTCGGCGACGTGCTGCGCCGCGGCGCCGAAGCGGCGGGCGCGCGCCCCGCGGGCGGCGAGCCGCCCGGGACGCTCAAGGACTTCAAGGAGAGCGCCGAGCGCGCGTTCCTGGTCGAGAAGCTGCGCGAGAACCGCTGGAACATCTCGGCCACCGCCCAGGCCATCGGCACTCCCCGCTCCAATCTCTACAAGAAGCTGGAGCAGTACGGCATCTCCGAGGAGCGGGATGGCTGAGTCCGGGGCCCTGCGCCTCGGCACCCTGGCCGCGGTCGCGGTGGCCTGGCTCGCGCCCGTCACCCTCGTGCGCACGGACGCGGTCTTCCTGCTGGTGGCCGCGGCCCTGGCGTGGCAGTGGCGCTCGGGCCCGCGCGCGGCGGACCTGCCGCTGATCGCCGCCGCCGCCGCCGTCACGGCCTCCCACGCGCTCTCCGCGTGGGCCGCCTCGGGGCAGGTGAGGCTGCCGAGGATCGTGGCGCCGCTCCTCGTGCTGGTGGCCGTCGCCCACCTGAAGACGGGGCCAGCCGTCGGGGCCGCCATAGCGGCCAGCGCGGCCACCTGGTCGGCCGTGGGCCTGGTCGCCTGGGGGCTCTTCCACCTCGACCTGATTCCCGTCAGCCACCTCGCCACGCCCAACTCCGCGAACCTCCCCGGTGTCGCCCGCGTGTCGGGCGTGCTCTCGAGCAACTCGCTCGCGCTGTACCTCGGGCTCTCGATCCCGTGGATCGTGCACGGGCGCTGGGGGAGCCGGCGCCGGCACGCTCGCCTGCTGGCGCTGGCGCTGACGCTGGCGGCGGCCGCCGGCGCGCAGTCGCGCGGACTGGTGTCGGTCTTCGTCGCGCTCTCGGCGCCGGTGCGCGACGCGACCGCCTTCTGGCAGGCCGTGCGGCGGACGAGCCGGGCCCTGGCGCTCGCCGGCCTGGTCGCCCTGGGGCCGGTCACCTGGTGGGCGGTGGCGCCGTTGGACGAGGGCGGATGGGAACCGCGCGTCAACGCCTACGCGCTGCTCCACGCGGCGTCGCTGCGGTTGTGGCAGCAGAGCCCCTGGGTGGGCTGGGGCCCTGGCAGCTTCCCGCAAGCGTACGCGCGGGTGACGACGGCCGAGGAGCGGGGCGCCACCTTCCCGCCCCTGCAGGCGGCCGGCATGGGGCCCCACTCGCCGGCGCTCGCGGCGCTGGCGGAGACGGGGCTCGTCGGATTCGCGGCCTGGGCCGCGCTGTTCGCCGTCGTCTTGCGGCGCCTCGGGGCCGCGCCCGCGGGATCGGTCCCGCACGCCGTCCGCTACGCGGTCGCCGGCCTGCTGGTGGCGTCCCTGCACATGGACTTCGAGTCGTTGCGCAGCCTGTGGGCGCTGATCGGCCTCGGGCTCGCGGCGGCCCGGCACGGGGAGCCGTGTTAGGCTCGCCCTTGTCCGGAGAGAGAGGCGGGCGATCGCCGCGGCTGACGTCGGCCGGGGAGGAAAGTCCGGACTCCATGGGCAGCGTGCTGGTTAACGGCCAGCGAGGGCGACCTCAGGGAAAGTGCCACAGAGAACAGACCGCCGAACTCGCGGGGGCGACCCCGCGGGTGGCAAGGGTGAAACGGTGCGGTAAGAGCGCACCGCCGGGGTGGCGACACTCCCGGGCACGGCAAACCCCACGCGGAGCAAGGTCGAATAGGGGGGCGTCCGAGGCTGGCCCGGCCGAAGCCCCCGGGTAGACCGCTGGAGCGCGCGGGCAACCGCGCGCCTAGAGGAATGACCGCCGCCGCCGAACGCCCGCCGCGAGGCGGGAGGGAAGCGGGACAGAATCCGGCTTACAGCCTCTCTCCCCGGACACTTCTTTTCGAATCGGGCAAGGATCGACGGAACGAACGGCGACGAGGAGAGGAATGCGGGTCCTGGTGACGGGCGGGTGCGGTTTCATCGGCAGCCATCTGACCGAGGCCCTCGTGCGCGAGGGGCACGAGGTGCGCGTGCTCGACAACTTCTTCTCGGGCCGCCGCGCCAACCTCAAGGCCGTGGCGCGCGACGTCGAGGTGCTGCGCGGTGACTGCGCCGACCCGCGAGCCGCCGCGCGCGCCGTGAAAGGCGTCGAGGTCGTCTATCACGAGGCCGCCGTGCCCAGCGTCGCCCGCTCGGTCGACGACCCGGCGCTGTCGCACCGCGCCAACTCGACCGCGACGCTGACCATGCTGACCGCGGCCCGCGACGCCGGCGTGCGCCGCTTCGTGTACGCGGGATCGTCGTCGGTCTACGGCGACACCCCGAAGCTGCCCAAGCGCGAGGACATGGCGCCGAAGCCGCTCTCGCCCTACGCGATCGGCAAGCTGACCGGCGAGCAGTACCTGCGCGTGTTCCACCAGCTCTACGGCCTGGAGACGCTGACGCTGCGCTACTTCAACGTGTTCGGGCCGCGCCAGGACCCGGGCTCTCCCTACTCGGGCGTGATCAGCCTGTTCACGACGGCGCTGCTCGCGGGCCGCACGCCCGTGATCTACGGCGACGGCCGCCAGAGCCGGGACTTCACCTACGTCGAGAACGTCGTGCGCGGCAACCTGCTCGCGCTGCGCGCGCGGCGCGCCGAGGGGCAGGCCGTCAACCTCGCCACCGGCCGCCGCATCACGCTGCTGCAGCTCCTCGCGGAATTGGCGCGGCTCGCCGGGCGCAAGGTCAAGGCCGAGAAGCGCCCCGTCCGCCGCGGCGACATCCGCCACAGCCTCGCCGACATCGGCGCCGCCCGGCGCCTGCTCGGCTACCGGCCGACGGTCGACTTCGAGACCGGGCTGCGGCGCACCGTGGAGTGGTATCGGACCCGGAGCTGAACCGGCATCAGCGACCGCGCGGCCCCGTACCGGGCCTGGGCAGCGCCCGCAGGTGGGCCTCCCAGCTCCGCTGGAACTCCGCGTAGGACAGCCGCAGCACCTCGGGCAGCGCCTCCTCGGCCGGCACCCGGTCGCCGAGGGTGGCGAGCAGCCGGACCAGGCCCTCCTCGCCGACCAGGCGCAGGACGTGGGCCACTGCCGACAGGCTCTGCGCGTAGGCCACCTGGGCCTCGGCCTCGTCCATCGCGGCGAACGGCCCCTCGAGCTGGAGGATGGCGCCGAACTTCCCGGCCCGCAGCCGCCGCGCCAGGGCTGCGTCCTCGCGAGCGGGGTCGCCGCCTTCGAGCCACTGCGAGACGCCCTCCTGCAGCCAGTAGGGGCAGTTGCCGCCGGTGCGGGCGGTGACGAAGGAGTGGGCCAGCTCGTGGCGCAGCAGCCGCGCCATCGCGGGCGACGGGCGCTCCACGCCGCCGGTCGGCACCCGGATGGCCTCCGGGGCGTTGACGGCCGCAGCCCACTCCGGGACCCGCTCGTCGGCCCAGGCCTGTCCCGTTTCGAGCACGACGGTCACCGGCTCGGCAGGCTCCGCCGCCAGCCGCTGGGCGAACTCCTCCCACGCCGCGGTCAGAATCCGCAGCACGTCGTTGCCGAGCGGGGCGTTGACCCCACCGTCGTAGCGCAGGCGGAGCTGGGCGCCCTGGGCGCGGGGTGGCGCCGGGGCGACGTCCCCGAGCTTGCGCCGGACCTCCGGGTCGGGCCGCAGCTCCAGCGCGCGACGATAGGCGAGCTCGGCCCCGGGGCGATCGCCGAGCGCGGCGCGCGCGTCGCCGAGCAGCGCGTACCCGCTGGCGTCACCGGACTCGAGCCCCACCGCCCGGGCTGCGGCCTCCGCCGCGCCGCGGGCGTCACCGACGGCGAGCGAAGCCTCGGCCAGCAGGTGAAGCGCCGCCAGCGACCGGGGGTCGCGCCTCAGGGCCCGTCGCGCCAGCGTCACCGCCTCGAGCGCGGCGCCGTCTGCCAGGCGCTGCCGGGCCTGCTCGACGTCGGGAGCGGCGACGGGTGGCGGGGCCGCCTCGCGCACGACGCGCCGCACCAGCTCTCGCGGGATCGCGAACACCCCGCCGTTGCGCTCGTAGAACAACTGAGCGCCCTGCTCCCAGGTGCGATCGGCGATGAAGCTGCGCCCGTTGTGCAGCTCGACGACGTCGGCAGAGGCCGCCGCCGCGGAGATCAGCACGGCCAGCGCGGCGCAGCGCGCGGCGGCGCGCCGGCTCAGGGCAGCGCGCTCCGCAGCGCCACGGGCTTGGGGGCGGCGCCGCCGGCCTTGAAGTAGCCCGGGACGTCCGCGGCCGCCGCCTGCGACTCGGAGTCGGCGAGACCCCACAGCAGGCGGTAGCAGTCGCGCTTCTGGTAGCGCACCGGCACGACGAACATCTCCTCGGAGGACACGGCCGTGGCGGCCTTCGTCACCGTCTCCGCGGCACAGGCCACCAGCAACTGCGTGGTCCACGACTTGCCGCTGGCGCGTGCCGCCGTCGCGAACTGACGGGCCGCCGCGTCGAGGTCGCCGCGGCGCAGCGCCGCGGAAGCCTCGGACCAACCGGCGGGCCGAGCGCCGGCCGGCTTCGCGGGCGCGGGCCTGGCGGGAGCGGCCTTGGCCGCCGGAGACGGGGCGGGGCGCGCTGCGGCCGTGGTTGGCGGGGCCGCGGGGGCCGCGGCCGTGGTCGCGGGTGGCCGGGCAGCCGCTGTGGTCGGCGGAGCTGCGGCGGGCGCGGAGGGCTCCGCTGCGGCGCTGGCAGCGGGTGCCGGGCCCGCATCGGTCGCGCTCGCCGCAGCGCCGGTGGACGGGCTGTTCGCGGCCTGGGCCGTGGGCTGCGGACGGGCCGCGGCGACCGTCGTGGGCGGCGCGGGAGGCACCGCCGGCGCGGCGCCGGGGCCCGCGAAGAAGTACCAGATCGCGCCGGCCGCGATCAGCGCCACGCCTCCCAGCCCCAGTGCGACCGCGGGCGACTGGCGCTGGCGCCGGCCCGCCTGCGGCCGCCGGGGCTGCGGCTGGGGCGCGAGCGGCTTGCTCGGGAACTCGGGTTCCCACGAGCGCCGCTCGAAAGGCGTGAGCGGGCCCTCGGTCGCCGGCTTGTCCTTGAGCAGCCCGTCGATCGCGGCCAGGTCGGCCTTGCTGGCGCGTGCGGCTGGCGCCGGGGGCGGCTCCGGCGGCGGCGCGATGTCGAGCGGCCCGGGCGCCGGCTGCTCCTCGACCGTCGGCGGCTCCGGTTCCGGCGCCGACTCGGCCGCGCGCATCGCGTCGAACGACTTCTGGACGTCGGCCGCGTTGAGCCGCGAGAACGTCTCGTCGAGCGTCGCCTCCAGCGAGGGCTCCGCGGCGTCCGTCGCGAGTTCGGCGGGGCGCACGCTCGCGAACGGGCTCGGCAGCATCATCGTCTGCGACTGCGGCTCCGGCGAGGTGGCAAACAGCGGCGTCTCGTCCGTCGCCAGCCCGAGGTCGAGCGGGGCCTCTTCCGCCGCGAGGTTCATCTCCCCGCCGCCGCGGTTCTCGACGACGCCCAGGAACAGCAGACCGCACGCGGTCTTCGCGGCCTCGAACTCGTCGAGGGCCGCTGCGGCCGCCGCCTCCTTGAGCGAGCGTGTCCCGTCGAGCTGGTCGAGCAGCGGCCCGGCCTCGGACTTCACCTCGCCCGCCTCGGTGGAGCCCGGGCCCAGCATCGCGTCGAGCGAGCCGAGGTGACGCAGCACGAACGCGCGGTCGGTCGCGCGCCGCGCCGCGGCCAGCACCAGCTTCGGCGTCGAGAGCTTGAGGTCGATCGCGCCCTTGGGCAGCACGCCGTCCTCGAACTCGAAGCTGCCCACCTCGTATGCGAGCACGTCCGCCAGGATCTGCTCGACCTTGCCGCGGGCCGCCTCGCCGATCTCGCGCTGGCTGACGAACCCGCTGTCCTGCAGCGCCTTCGCCAGCGGGTTGCCGGGTCCGACCCGCGCCTTCACCTCGGCGAGCTGCTCGGCCGTGAGCTTGCCCGCGGCGATCAGGATCGCGCCCAGCTCGTCGCGCGGGTCGTTCGACGACCCGAACAGGATGCGCCCCGAGCGGAAGTAGAGCGCCTTCTGGTAGGTCGTGCCTTCGACCTTGAGCGAGCCCGTCACGCCGTTGCGGTGGAGGCTCATCAGCACGAGCGGGAACGTCCGGGGATCGATGCTGCCGCTGATCGGCGCCGCCTCGTCGCTCATAGGCCTCCTGGGTGCACGCTCCGCAACATGCCAGCCTGCAAGAGTTTATCACCTCGCACCGGTCCCCGGCACGGCGATCGCGCCGCTTTGTTACACTCGCGGCAGCAACTCGATCCGACTGGGGAGGTCCGCGTTGGTCGAAGAGGACAAGCGCCGCGAAGACGACTGGTTCCGCCGCAACGAGGAGAAGCTGATCGACGCGGCCCGGCAGGCGCGCGAGAAGCGCGAGCGCGAGCGTGCCGAGACGGAGGCCGTCGAGGCGCGCGCGAAGCTCAAGGCACTGCACTTCATGAAGTGCCCGAAGTGCGGCCACGACCTGCGCGAGGACGACCTGTCGGGCATCAAGGTCGACGTCTGCTCGTTCTGCGAGGGCGCGTTCTTCGACGCCGGCGAACTCGAGCAGGTGTTCATGAAGCGCGACGAGGAGCGCAAGGGCCTGCTCGGCAAGCTCCTGCGCCTGTAGAGCCGACGCTCGCAGCGTCGCCCGCCCCGTGCCGTACCTGATCGACGGCAACAACCTGCTCGGCTCCTGGGGCGGTCCCCGCGGGCGCGGCGACGCCCGCGAACAGGTCGTGCGCCGGGTCGCCGCGCTCTGCCGCGGGCTGGGCGCCCGCGCGGTGCTGGTGTTCGACGGCGCCCCGCTGCGCGCCGACTTCCCCGAGCAGGAGCTGGGCGGCGTGCGCCTGCGCTTCCCGCGTCCGGGTGAAGACGCGGACGGCGTGATCCGCGGCCTCGTCGAGGCCGCCGCGCGCCCGGCGGAGTGGATCGTCGTCACCTCGGACAAGGCGCTCTATTCGTACTGCCGCACCCGCGGCGCGGCCGTGCTGAGGGCCCACGAGTGGAACCGGCTCGAGCGCCGGCCGATGGCGGCCCCCGCCCGTCGCGGCGCCACCGGGGACGGCGAGAAGCCCGCGCGCGAGACCGACGTCGAGGGCTGGCTGGAGCGCTTCGGCCGCCGCGACTCCTCGGAGGACTGACCCCTTTCGTTTCCAACGCGTCAACGCCCGTTGACGCGTGCGCCGATCGCGCCCACCAACGCCCGGCGCCGCTGACGCCCCGAGCGGAGCAGCCACGCTCCCCATGCACCGCGGCTCCGGGCCTTGGCCCGCTTCCGGGGTCATCTCGCAACTCGCTGACCCGATTTCACTTGTAGCGAGAGGTGCGGCCGGCGCCCGGCTTGCCAGGGGAGAGGCCGGGTCGCGCCGGCGCCGGACGGGCCGGGGGGCCGGGGGAGAGACGGCTTCTTCCCGGAACCGCGAGGCGCCGGCGCGGCCCGAATCGACGACAACCCGAGGAGGGGGCCGCTTCGCGAGGCCCGTGAACGTGCCCCCGCCTCACTCCGCGCAACGCCGCACCCGAAACCAGGAGAAGAACCATGATGCTCCGCCGCCTCGTCGCCGCCGCCCTCGCCCTCGTCTTCGCCGTCGGCCTCGCCGCGCCCGCGCTGGCCGACGCCAAGCCCGTGCCGACCGCGAAGGTCAACATCAACCAGGCCAGCGTGCAGCAGCTCGCGACGCTGCCCGGCGTCGGCGAGAAGCTGGCCACCCGCATCCTGGAGCAGCGCCAGAAGCAGGGCACCTTCAAGACCGTGCAGGAGCTGCTCAACGTCAAGGGCATCGGCGAGAAGAACTTCGAGCGCCTCGAGCCCTTCGTCACCGTCGGCGACGCGGCCGCCCGGTCCGGCGGCTCGCGCTAGGCCTTCCGTGGCGCGCGGGACCGCCTGGTCCCGCGCGCCCCCTTCCCCGAGAGAGGAGCCCGTCGATGCGCCGCGAGTCAGGGTATTCGCTGGTCGAACTGGTGGCGGTGCTGGGAGTGATCGCGGCCGCCTTCGCCGTCGGACTGCCGCGGCTGCGCGCCCACTCCGAGGAGTCGGCACTGGTCGCCGCGGCGCTGTCGTTCCAGCAGCGCTTCCGCGAGGCCTGGACGCGGGCGGTGAACACGGGGCGCCAGACCGCGATCCGCTTCGAGACGAGCGACGGCGTGACGTACTACTCCGTGTACGACGACGGCAACCACAACGGCGTGCTGGCCGCCGACATCCGCCGCGGCGTCGACACCCGCATCGGGGGGCCGTGGCGACTCGACTCCGGCAGCGCCTTCGTCTCGGTCGCGATCCGGCCGGGGGTGCCGGCGCCGCCGCCCGACCGCGGCCGTCTCTCGGGCGAACCGATCCGCTTCGGCAGGTCTCGCATGATCTCGTTCTCGCCGCTCGGGTCGGCCACGCCCGGCACGTTCTACCTCGCCGGCAGCACCGGCGGCCAGGCGGCCGTGCGGGTCAACCCCAACACCGCCCGCGTGCGCGTCATGCTGTGGAGCGGCCGCGCCTGGAGGCAGCGGTGAAGGCCCTGCCGGCGCGCCTCGACACCCGCTGCCTGGCCGCGATCCACGTCTTCGCCGTCGGGCGCGCGCCGCGCCTGGAGAGGCTGCTGCCCGCCCACGGCCGCGAGGGCGACCCGCTGCTCGCGACCGGCGAGGGGTTCCTCGGGGCTGCGCTGTCCGCGCACTTCGGGTCGCTGCCCGCCAGGCTGGTGGTGGTGTCCGATCGCGAGGCGGTGGCGATCGTGCCGACCGGCGCGAGCGCGGGGCCGTTCACCTTGTCGCGCCACGGCGTGCGGTCGAACCCGCTCGCGTTCGGCGGTCCGGGCGACGACGGCCCGCGCCTGGTGCTGCGGGTCGACCCGCACGACGGCGCCGCCGGCGTCTTCCGCGACGCGCCGGTCGTGTTGCGGCTGTCCCACCCGGCGGGCGTCGAGGCCGGCCGGGAGCCGGTCGAGGTGCTGGACGACCGCGGCCCCGTGCCCGGCGCGACGTTCGTCAGCCCGGACGGCCTGATCCTGGTGTGGCGCGGCCTGCGACCGTTGCGCCACGAGGCCGTGCACTTCGTGGCCACCCGCGAGCTGCGCGACCGCGAGGGACGGCCTTTCGCGCCGCACCTCAGCCGCTTCCTGCCGTGCGGCGTCGGCCGCGAGGATCTCGTGCCCTGACGCGTGCTACCTTAGGCGCGGAACCGTCGTGGGCTCGCGCGTCTATCTCCTCCTCACGCTGCTCTTCTACACGGCCGGCGCCGTCCAGGTGCTGGTCCATGCGGCCACCCGTCGCCGCCTGCTGTCGCTCACCACCACGGCCGCGACGCTGCTCGGCTTCGCCACCCACACGGCGGCGCTGGCGCTGCGCTGGAACGAGGCCGGACGCTTCCCCGCGGTGGGCCTGCGCGACGTGTCGTCGTTCCTGGCCTGGAGCCTCGTGCTCGTGTTCCTGCTGATGTGGCTGCGCTCGAAGGTCGACGTGCTGGGCCTCGCGGTGCACCCCACGGCCTTCCTGCTGCTGGTGGTCGCCAACCTCTCGCGGCCGGAGGACAAGGCGGACCCCTACCTGCAGACGCTGTTCCTGCCGGTCCACGCCACGCTCGCCTTCCTCGGCTACTCGGCGCTCTTCGTCGCCTTCGCGATGGGCGTGCTGTACCTGATCCAGGAGCGGGAACTGCGGGCGCGCAGCCCGCACACGTTCTACTACCTGATCCCCAGCCTCGAGGGATGTGACCGCACCGGCGGCCGCGCGGCGGCGGTCGGCTTCCCGCTGCTGACGCTCGCGATCGTCACCGGCATGTTCTGGAGCGCGGCGGCGCGCGGCGCCTACTGGACCGGCGATCCCAAGGAGTGGACGGCCGCCCTCGCGTGGCTCATCTACCTCGTGATGCTGGTCGCGCGTCATCGCAGCGGCTGGGGCGGGCGGCGCGGGGCGTGGCTGGGCATCGCCGGCTTCGCCGCCGTCGCGCTGGCGTTCGTGTTCGTCACGCTCGCCGCTCCGGGAGTCGCCGCCGCCCGATGATCGTCGTCGTCGGCGTCTCCCACCGGACCTCGCCGCTGGCCCTGCGCGAGGCGCTCGCCTTCCCGAAGGAGACGCTGCCCGCGGCGCTGGACGAGCTGCGCGAGCAGGCCGGCGTCGAGGAGGCGATGATCCTCTCGACCTGCAACCGGGTGGAGATCTACGCGAGCGGGCTCGAGGACCCCGCGCCCGTCGCCGACTTCCTGGCGGCGCACCACGGGCGCCGGCAGGACGACCTGATCGAGTACGCCTACCGGCTGGCCGGCGAAGACGCCGTGCGCCACGCGTTCCGGGTGGCGGCCAGCCTCGACTCGATGGTCGTGGGCGAGGCGCAGATCCTCGGCCAGGTGAAGGAGGCGTACGAGCTGGCAGAAGGCGCGGGGGCGATCGGCTCGGCGCTGGCGACGTTGCGCCACCGGAGCTTCGCCGCCGCCAAGCGGGCCCGCAGCGAGACCGGCATCGGCCGCAACGCGGTCTCGGTCTCGTCGGTGGCCGTCGAGCTCGCGCTCAAGATCTTCGGCGAGCTCAAGGGGCGGGCCGTGCTGCTGGTCGGCGCCGGCAAGATGAGCGCCCTCGCCGCCCGGCAACTGGTCGCGGCCGGCGCCACCGCCTCCGTCCTGGGCGGGCGCACGTTCGAGAAGGCCGACGCGCTCGCGCGTGCCCTCGGCGGGCGCGCGGCGCCGCTCGAGCGGTTGCGCGACGAACTGGCGCGGGCCGACATCGTGATCAGCGGCACCGGCGCGCCGGGCACGGTGATCTCCCGTGCCGACGTCGCGGCCGCCCGCCAGGCGCGCGGCGGGCGTCCACTGTTCCTGGTCGACATCGCGGTGCCGCGCGACGTCGAGCCCGAGGCGCGCGACGTGCCGGGCGTCTTCCTCTACGATCTCGACGACCTGAAGGCCGTGTCGGAGGCCAATCTCCGCGAGCGGCGCAAGGAGGCCGTGCAGGCCGAGCAGGTGGTCGAGCACGAGGTGCGCGAGTACCTCGACTGGCTGCGCTCGCGCGAGGTCGCGCCGCTGCTCGCCGAACTGCGGCGCCGCGGCGAGGAGATTCGCCGCGCGGAGCTCGAGAAGGCGCGCCGGCGGCTCGGCAACCTGACGCCCGAGCAGGAGCAGGCGCTGGAGGCCGCGACCGCGGCGATCGTCAACAAGCTGCTGCACGCGCCGACGGTGCAGCTCAAGGAGGCCGCGCGCGACGGCCGGGGGGACATGATGGGCTTGATCCGTCGCGTGCTGGGACTGTGAGCCGCAACGAACTGGTGATCGGCTCGCGCGGCAGCGCGCTGGCGCTGTGGCAGGCCGAGCACGTGAAGGCGCGCCTCGCGGCCCTCGGCCACGCCGCGCGCATCCAGGTCATCACCACCACCGGCGACCGCGTGCTGGACCGGCGGCTGCAGGCGGTCGGCGGCAAGGGCGCGTTCCTGAAGGAGATCGAGGAGGCGCTGCTGGCGCGCGAGGTCGACCTCGCGGTCCACTCGCTGAAGGACGTGCCCACGGAGCTGCCGGCGGGACTGCATCTCGTGGCCACGCTGGAGCGCGCCGACCCGCGCGACGCGTTCCTCTCGCGGGGCGGCGTGGCCTTCGCCGACCTGGCGCAGGGCGCGAAGGTCGGCACGACCAGCCTGCGGCGCCAGGCGCAGTTGCGCGCCGTGCGGCCCGACCTCGCGATCTCCGACCTGCGCGGCAACGTCGACACGCGGATCCGCAAGCTGCGCGAGGGCGAGTACGACGCGATCCTGCTGGCGATGGCGGGCCTGACCCGGCTCGGGCTGCTGGCGGAGGTCACCGAGCCGCTCGCGCCCGAGCTGCTGCTGCCCGCGCCCGGCCAGGGCGCGATCGCGATCGAGTGCCGCCAGGACGACCCGGCCACGGCGGCGGCCGTGGCGCCCCTGCACCACGCCACCAGCCACGCGGCGATCACCGCCGAGCGTTCGTTCCTGGCCGCGCTCGGTGGCGGCTGCAACGTCCCGCTCGGCGCGTTCGCGGAAGGCGACGGTGCGGGGCAGCGCCTGCGCGCGTTCGTCGCCCGCGAGGACGGCTCGCGGATCCTCCGCGGCGAGCGCCGCGGCGCCGACCCGGAGGCGCTCGGCCGCGGCCTCGCCGAAGAACTGCTCGGCCAGGGCGCCTCGGAACTGCTCGGGCGGTGAGCGGTCCGGCGCCGCTGCGCGGGCTGCGGGTGCGGGTCACGCGCCCGGCCGCGCAGGCGGCGCCGCTGGTCGCCGCGCTCGAAGCGCTCGGCGCCAGCGTGTTCGCCGGGGCGCTGATCGAGATCGCTCCACCCGACGACCCGGCCCCGCTCTCGGCGGCGCTGCGGCGCCTGCAGTCGTTCGACGTCGTCGTCTTCACCAGCGCCAACGCGGTCGCCGCCGTCGTGGACCGCCTCGCGCAACTCGGACTCCGCGAGCGGCCGCGCGCGCTGGCCGCGGTGGGCGACGCCACCGCGGCGGCGGCGCGCGAGGCGTTCCCCGGGATCGAGATCGTCACGCCGCCCTTCGACGCCTTCCACGCGGACGGCCTGCTCGCCGTGCTGCGCGGCCGGGGCGCCGCGGGCCGACGTTTCCTGCTGCCGCTGTCGGACCGCGCGCGGCCCGTGCTGGCCCCGGGGCTGCGCGCGGCGGGCGCCGAGGTGGAGGCCGTCGTCGCCTACCGCACGGTGACCGCGGCGGGCGCGGCGGCGGGCGCGGACTGCGACCTCGTCGTGCTGGCCTCGCCGTCTGCGGTGCAGGCCTGGACGGACGTCGTCCCCGCCGAGGGACGGCAGGTGCCGGCGGCAGTGATCGGCCCCGTCACCGAGGCTGCCGCTCGCGCCGCGGGCCTGCCGGTCGTGGCCGTGGCGCGACCCTCGACGCGCGAGGGGCTCGTCGAGGCGATCGCGGCCTGGGCGAGAGGGCTGGCGCCGGAGCGGTAGATCAGGCGACGACGACCGGACAGGGCGCGTGGCGGGTGACGCGGTCCGTGTTGCTGCCCAGCACGCGGTCGCCGACGGTGTCGTGGCCCCGGGTCGCCATCACCACGAGGTCCGCGCGCTCGACGCGGGCCGTCTCCACGATCCGCTCCCACACCGAGCCGGTGTGGACCTGGGCCGTCACCTGCAGGCCGGCGAAGTCCTGCTGCAGGAACGACCAGACCGCGCCCTCGGTGACGTCGAAGCCCGTGTACGGGCGGCGCACGTGCAGGCCGATCACCTCGGCCCCGAAGGAGCGGGCGAACAGGGCCGCGAGCGGGAAGGCCAGCCGCGAAGCCAGCGAGAGGTCGGTCGGCACCAGGATCTTCCTGTAAGGCAGCGGCGTGCCGTGATCCGGCTCGCGCACGCAGAGCACGGGCCGGAACGAGTGGGAGATGACCGCGGCGGCGACGGAGCCGAGCAGCAACCGCGAGAGCCCCTCGCGCGCGTGGGTCGCCATCACCGTCAGGTCCGGCTGGTCCTCGTGGACGCGGGCGATGATCGCGCGCGACGCGGAGGGCTGCCGCTCGACCACGACCTTGTGCGACGCGGACAGGGTGTCCGCCTGGCGCTGCAGCATGTCGCGCGCCACCTCCTCGGCGCGCGCCCACACCTCGGCGCCGTGCGCGAAGGCCCAGTGGGCGTAGCGCGGGTCGGGCATCTCGACCGCGTGGTAGAGCGTGACGCTGGCCTTGAAGCGCTCCGCCAGCAGCCGGACGTGCTCGAGGGCCTGGTCGGCTTCGGCGGTCAGGTCGGTGGGGAAGAAGATCTCGCGGATGTTCATCATGGCGCCTCCCGAAGTCGGCGTGCCAGGCGTCCGGCGTCAGCCCTGCGGCTGGCCCTGGGTCGTCAGGTTGAAGTTGACCGTCACCGTCAGCAGGAACTCCGTCGGCGTCCCGTTCAGCAGCAGCGGCTGGTAGCGCCACTGCTTCACCGCCGCGATCGCGGCGTCGTCGAACAGCGGCGCGCCGCGCAGGACCTTGACCTCGCGGACCTGGCCGCGGGTGTCGACGTGGGCCTCGAGGATGATCAGCGCCGAGAGCCGCGCCTGGATCGCGAGCGACGGGTACTCGGGCTCGACCCGGCGCACCAGCTTGGGGGCGATGATCGAGCCGCCGACGCGCACGACGCGCGCGGGCGGCGCTTCCTGGGGCTGCGCCGGCAGGCCGCCGACGATGCCGCCGGCGACGCCGCCGGGCACGCCACCCTCGACGCCGCCTTCGATGCCGCCCTCGATGCCGAGGTCGAGCCCGGCCTCGGGCGTGATCTCGGTCGGAACGTCGACGGGTGCGATGAAGGCGTCGGCCGGGGGCGGCGTGGCCTGGGTGACGGGGCGATGGGCGACGGCGCGCGCCGGCGCCTTCGGCGGCGGGGGCGGCGGCGGAGGCGGGGCCTCGGGCGGGCTCACGAAGAAGGCCCGCACGGAGCCCGTCACCTCCGGCATGCTGTCGTCGACCCAGAGCGGCACCAGCACGACGAGGAGCGCGACGATGGCGTGGAAGACCAGGGAAACGGTGCCCGCGGCACTGCGGCGACCGCGGAGCGAACGAGAAGCGATCAGGGCGTCGTCGAAGAGCCGGCTCTGGACGGCCGGCGCCGGGCGCAGGACCCAGCTCGGATCGGTCGGAGGCTTTGCGGGGTGTCCCATGGCAACCCTCCCGCCTGACAACGTACACAAGCCTCGTGCCAGCAGAAAACCCCTCCTGTGGGGTCTCCGGAGGGCGGCCGCGGCACCCGTTGCGTTCTGCCGCGAAAGTTGCGTCCGGCGCTCGATTCCGTGTCGCAAACGTGTGCCGCGATGGCGTCGAAGTTCGCGGGCACCCGCATTGCAGTAGGCTGGGGTTGTCAAGGAGGCACGTACCGATGCCGATGCCCGTCGTGGATTTCGACCAGTCCCCGTTCCTCGTGATCTGGGAGACCACCCAGGCGTGCGGTCTCGCGTGCCGGCACTGCCGCGCTTCGGCGCGGCCGTGGCGCGACCCGGGCGAACTGACCACGGCGGAGGGCTTCAGCCTGATCGACCAGGTCGCCGACATGGGCACGCCGCTGCTCATCTTCACCGGCGGCGACCCGGTGAATCGCCCTGACCTGCTCGACCTGATCCAGCACGGCAAGCGCCGCAACCTGCGCACGGCCACGATCCCCGCGGCTACCGAGTGGCTGAGCCCGGCGCTGGTGCGCCAGCTCAAGGACGCCGGCCTCGACCAGATGGCGCTGTCGCTCGACTTCCCGCGGGCCGAGCTGCACGACGGCTTCCGCGGCGTGCCCGGCTCGTTCGAGCGCACGCTCGAGGGGGCGAAGTGGGCGCGCGAGATCGGCCTGCCGCTGCAGATCAACACCACGGTGTGCGGTGAGACGGCGCCCTACTTCGAGGAGATGGCGGCGTTCGTCGAGACCCTCGGCGTCGTGTTCTGGGAGGTGTTCTTCCTGGTGCCGACGGGCCGCGGCAGCATGATGGCCGGGCTCAGCGCTTCGCAGTGCGAGCGGCTGTTCGACGTCATCTACAAGGTCCAGAAGAAGGGCAACTTCATCGTCAAGGTGACCGAGGCCCCGCACTACCGCCGCCACGTCGCGCAGCGCGAGATGGTCGAGGGCGGCCACCGCGGCGGCCGCCCCCACGGCCAGGTGGCGATGCCCGGGATGCTGACCACGTCCGAGGGCCCCGGCCACACCGTCGGCCTCGCGCCGCGCGGGGTCAACTCCGGCAACGGCTTCCTGTTCGTGTCGCACACGGGCGACATCTACCCGAGCGGCTTCCTGCCGCTGACCGCGGGCAACCTGCGCACCCGCGGCATCGCCGACGCGTACCGCAACAGCGCGCTCTTCAAGGCGCTGCGCGATCCCGCGGCGCTGCGTGGCCGCTGCGGCCAGTGCGAGTTCTCCCGCATCTGCGGCGGCTCGCGCTCGCGCGCCTACGGGCTGACCGGCGACCCCTTCGAGACCGATCCCTGGTGCTCGTACGAGCCGCAGGTGGGAGTGCGCCCGGCGCCCGCGGAGGCGCGGGCGTGAACCGCGGGCCGGCACGAGCCTGCTCGGGGACGGAGTTCGTCGCCGAGATGACGGCCACCGTCTGGCAACTGCTCGACGTGCGCGACGCGGCGCTCGCCCACCTCAAGGACGCGGTGTCGCGGGCGGACATGAAGGAGCTGTTGCGCGGGGCGCTGCGGGCCGAGCTGGAGGCCAGCGAGATCGCGGCGCTGTGGGTGCCCGTCACGCCCGAGCTGGGAGCGCGGATCGCCTTCGCGCGCCAGTGCGGCGACGAGGCCCGGCACTACACGCTGATCGAACGGCGGCTGCACGAGCTGGGCGGCGTCGCCGGCGTGCGCGAGGCGCCGTCGAAGCTGTTCCGCTACCTGTCCGGCCTGGGCACCACCGTCGAGCGCGTGGCGGCCGCCCAGTTCACGCGCGAGGCCGTCGGCTACAAGGCCAACGAGCTGTTCATCGCCTTCTGCGAGGAGGCGGGGGACCGGGCCACCGCGCGGCTGTACCGCGAGGAGATCCAGCCCGACGAGAAGCGCCACCACGAGTGGGGCCAGAACCTGCTAGCGGAACTGGCCGCGGAGCCGCATGCCCAGGCGATCGCCCGCCAGGCGATCCTGACGACGCTGTCGCTGGCCGACGACCTGCGCTCGCTCGCGGCCGGCCGCATGCTCGTCGAGACGGTCCCCGGCTGCTAGGAACGAGCGCCGGGTGCGAGCCCGGCGCCCGCTCCGCCGGGCTACTGGGCCGCCACCGCCTGCGGCGTTTCCGCGCCCGGCCGCGCCTCGAGCCTGCGCCACTTGCGGTTGAGGCTCATCTTCAGGCCCGTCGCCAGCAGCCTGTTCTTCGCCGTCTGCCAGCGGAACTTGCGGTCGGACAGGTAACGGCCCTCCTCGGGCAGCAGCACCAGGCTGACGTGGACGTTGGGCGCGCAGCCGATCGGAAGCCCGCGCTCCATGCAGGCCTCGTAGAGGTGCTTGAACACCGGCACCATGTCCTCGGTCTTCGGCGGCTCCAGGTTCGAGTAGTCGGTGCCGGACAGCGGCCGGAACACGCAGACCGTGGGGATCGCGCCGACCGAGGTGATCCAGTCGATCGCCTTGATCGAGGACTCCGGCGGCTCGAGCCCGGCGATGATCTCGCCGTTCGTCACCCACGGCTCGCTGGCCGGGCCCGAGGAGCCCAGCGTCGCGCAGTAGCGCACGGCGTCGAGGTAGCGCTCGAGGCCGTACTGGCGGTGCTTGCCCGGGCACACCTCGCGGAAGCGCACGGGGTCGAAGATCTCGAAGCAGAAGGAGACGCGGTTGACGCCCATCTTGCGCAGCCGGTCGTAGCGGCGCAGGTCGGAGTGGGGCGGCGTCTGCACGCCGACCAGCAGGCCCAGTTCCTCCTTCACGCGGCGGATGTAGGGCTCGAGGATGTCGAGGAAGGTCTCGCCCTCGTAGTGACCGGTGTTGAAGTCGACGTAGGTGATGCCCGACTCGCGACGGGCGGCGCGGGCCACCTCGATCACCTCGTCGACCGACTTCTCGACGTCGTCGTCGAGGCCCAGGTTGAGGCCGACCGAGCAGAACTTGCAGTTGCTCTTCTCGTCCTCGAGCCAGTACTCGCAGACCTTGGCCGGGTAGACGCCGAGGTAGGTGCCCTGCAGCGTGCCGACCCGCGTCATCGGCTTGCCGCTCGTGGTCTTGCGGTCGTACCAGTCGGGGCGCGGCGAGAGCTTGACCTCGATCGGGGCGACGCCGTCGCGCTCCAGCCAGTACCGCTGCTCGCGGCGCCGGATCAGCCACGGCGACTTCTGGGCGAAGCGCTCGGTGACCGGGGCGTTGGTCCACAGGCCGCCGGGCAGCACGAGTTCCAGGCCCGAGCCGAGGCCCGCCCGCGTGCGCAGGATCTTGCGGCCGCCGTCCTCCTCGACGAGGCACGAGTCGTCCACCCGCAGGCCCTTGCAGAAGAGGTCCAGCTTCAGCAGGGCGGGGTTGGTCCAGTCCAGGGTCGTCACGTTCTCCATGCCCCCTCGGTCTAGCAAGGACGATGCCGCTTGTTGTTGTGTGGATGGCACGCTCGTTGAACATGCCCGGAACGGAGCCGGATCCCTCTCCCGGGCGCACGACCTGCGCCCGGCCAGCCGCGAGGAGCCGCCATGATCGAGTGGGGCGTCGATCAGGTACTGGACGAGGCGCAGGCCTCCGCGGCGCTCGAGGGGCCGGGCCTCATCGTGTTGCTGGACGACCACGGCGGTGTGGCGATCGACGTGTGGGCCGAGGCCTCCGACAACGTCCGGCAGCGGCTGCTCGACATGCTGCACCGCGCCCAGGCCGGCCTGCCGCAGCTCGAGCTGCTGCTGCGCTCGCGACCGCTGCGCTTCCGCGTCGCGGCGATCCGCGACCCGCTGATGCGCTTCGACGCCCTGCAGGAACTCCTCGAGAGCCGGGCCCTGATCCAGCCGATCGAACGCCGCGGCTGAGCGCCTACCCGCCGGCCGCGGCCTCGCGGCCGGCCGCCCGGCCCGCGAGGAACGCGCTGCTCCAGGCCCACTGGAAGTTGAATCCCCCGAGGCGTCCGTCGACGTCGAGAATCTCGCCCGCGAGGTAGAGCCCCGGGCAGGTCCGCGAACGCAGGGTCGGCGCCTCGACCTCGGACAGCGGCACGCCGCCGCTCGTCACCTCGGCGTGGTTCCAGCCGCGGCCGCCGACCACGGGCAAGGGCGTCGCGAGCAGCGCGTGGAGCAGCGCCCGCCGCGACTCGCGGGCGAGCCGGGCCAGCGGGGCGGTCGCCCCGCTGCGCGCGGCGAAGGCCAGCGCGACCCGCTCCGGCATCCGGGTCGCGAGCAGGGCGGCCGGCCGGGCCCGCGGCCGGCGGCGGGCTTCCTCGAGCAGCCAGGACTCCGCCCGGCCGAAGTCGAGGTCGGGGAGCAGCGAGAGCGCAAGCGGGGCGTCGGCGCCCTCGGCACGCGCCCGACGCCAGAACCGCGAGACGTCGAGGGCGGCCGGGCCGCTGATCCCGAAGTGGGTGAACAGCAGCGGCCTGCGCACCCGAACGATCGCCGCGCCCGGCGGCCGTGCGGTCAGTTCGACGGGGAGCGCCAGCCCGGACAGCCCCGCGTGGGGGCCCTCCTCGGCCAGCAGGAGGGGTTCGAGGGCAGGCACGGGTTCGACCAGCGAGTGGCCGAGGCCGCGGGCCAGCGCGTAACCTCCGCCGTCGCTGCCCGACTTCGGCAGCGAGCGCCCGCCGGTGGCGAGCACCACCGTGCGCGACGCAAAGCAGGCTCCGCCCGCGGTCGTGGCGCGGAAGCCGCCGGCGTCGCGTTCCAGCGCCACCACCCGCTGCCCGCAGTGGAGGGCGACGCCTCGCTCGCGGGCCTCGCCCAGCAGCGCGTCGAGCACGCTGCGCGCGCGTCCCGAGTCCGGGAACAGCTTGCCCTCCTCTTCTTCGTGGAGGGGCACGCCGCGGCCGGCGAAGAAGCTCCGCGTGGCCTCGACCCCGAAGGCGCCGAGGGCGTGACGGAGGTGACCCGAGGCGGGGCTCCAGAAATCGGCAGGCGTCACTCGCGCGTTCGTCACGTTGCAGCGCCCGCCGCCGCTGACCAGGATCTTGGCGCCGAGCGTGCGGGCGCCGTCGAGCGCGGCGACGCGCAGTCCTGGCGCCTGGCGTGCCGCCGCGATCGCCGCGAACAGCCCGGCCGCTCCCGCGCCGACGACCAGCACCTCGGCCTCGCTCGCGTCGCTCACGATTCGCGGCTCGCGATCACGGCGACGGTGGCGCCCGTCGCCCGCACGTAGTCGGCCGGAGCCAGCACGAGCTGGGCTCCGCGGCGGCCGGCCGACACCGAGATGAGGGGCAGTGCCAGCGCCGAGGCGTCGATTACCACGGGGTAGGCCCGGCGCGAGGCGAGGGCAGTGACGCCCCCGCGCACGTAGCCGGTCAGCGGCTGGACCTCCGCCAGCGCCACAGGCGACACGGCCCGATCGCCCCGGGCGCGGGCCAGCGCCCGCAGGTCGAGCGAGCGGTCGCCAGGCACCACGGCGAAGCCGACGCCGGCGCGATCTCCCCGCACCACCAGGGTCTTGAACACCGCGCTGGCGGGCATTCCGAGCCGGGCCGCGACGGCGGGGGCCGGCTCGTGCTCCGCCGCCGCGGCGTACTCCCGCCACTCGTAAGTGATGCCCAGTCGGTCGAGCGCGCGGGCGGCATTGGTCTTCACGGCCGCCGCATCTTACGCGCGCCGCGCGCGGGGCCTGCGCGGTCGCGAGCGGGTCGGAGCGCTCCACGGCCGGGCACGCGACGTGCAGAGCGGCGAGGCATGGACCTCGGGAGCTGCCCGCTGAACCCGGTCACCGTGACCGAGTACATGAGCGGGGACCACCAGGAGATCGACGCCCTGCGGGACGCGGCGGTGCGCGCCCTCGAGGGCGGGGACCACGAAGCGGCGACGACCCGCTTCGCGGCCTACACGCGACGCCTCGAGCGGCACATCCGGCTGGAGGAGGAGCTGCTCTTCCCGCTCTTCGAAGTGCGCACCGGCGTCTCCGGCGGTCCGACCGGCGTGTTGCGCGAGGAGCACGACGAACTGGAGCGCGTGGTCGCCGAGGCGGCGGCTGCTGCAGAAGCCGGGCACGGCTTCGCGGAGGCGCTCGACAAGCTCGCGCGCACCGTCGACGAGCACTGCGTCCGCGAGGAGCGCGTGCTGTTCCCGATGCTCGATCGCCAGCTCCTTCCCAACGAGAGGGCCGCCCTCGTGGCCCGTCTCGCTCGCGAATAGATCGCAGGATTTGCGTGCCCATTCGCCCTGATCTCGGCGAGATTTGCCGTCTCGTCGGGAAAAAAAGGTGTGACGGATGCGGCACAGCCCTTGAAGTACGTGCGATGCAGTTCGAGGAGGCACGATGAAGAACCTGGGCCAGACCCTCAAGCAGCTCGGTGACGGGTTGAGCTCGACGCGCCTGGGCGTCGGCTTGATGGTGCTGCTGGGCGTGATCTGCGGCGTCGGCACCTTCTACGAGATGAGCCGGGGCACCGCGGCGGTCCAGGAGGCGATCTACGGCACTCCCTGGTTCGCGGGCCTGATGGCCGTGCTCGGCATCAACGTCTTCCTGGCGATGATGGCGAAGTACCCGTGGAACCGGTTCCAGGGCGGTTTCGTCGCGGCGCACATCGGCATCGTGCTGCTGCTGGTCGGCTCGCTCGTGTCGCTCCGCTACGGCCTCGACGCTTCGCTGCAACTGCAGGAGGGGGAGCGCTCCGACCGCGTCGCCGCCGTCGGCCGCGGCCTCCACGCGCTGCTCCCGGGTGCTGCCGGCCCGGTCCCGCTCACCGCTCCCGTCGACGAGGCGGCCATCGCTCGCGGCGAAGCGCGTTTCGTGGCCGCCGGCAGCGACGTCGCGGTGGTGCTGGAGAAGTTCGCCCCGCACGTCGAGCTGGTCGAGGGCGTGATGGAAGCCGAGGCCGGCGGTCCCGCGCTGCGACTCGCGCTGCACGGCTCCTTCGGCCACGTCGAGGAGTGGCTGATGGACGGCGGCCACGGCCACGCCCAGGCGTCGTTCGGCCCGCTGTCGATCGAGCTCTTCGCCGCGGCGGACGAGGCGGCGGCCGCGGAGGCGCTGAAGGCCTCCGGCACCGCGCCGCGCCTCGCTTTCGCGATGCTGCCGGGCGGCCGGGTGCTGCACTCGTTCTCGGGCTCGCGCCCCGCGCAGGTGGAGCCGGGCGTGGAGATCGCGACGCCCTGGATGGGCATGAAGTTCTCGGTGCTGCGCGCCCTGGAGCGTGCCGAGTTCCGGCGCGACGTGGCGGAGACGAGCGCCCCGGTCAAGCTCGAGAACCGGTTGCCCGCGCTGAAGGCCCACCTCGAGGGGCCGCAGGGGCGGTCGCCGTCGTTCTGGCTCGTGTGGGGCGAGCCGCAGTCCCTCCGGCTCGAGGAGGGCGAAGCGCAGGTCGCGTTCGCCGCGCCGCAGCTCTCGCTGCCGTTCCAGGTCACGCTGCTCGACTTCACCTCCGAGAAGTACCCGGGCTCGCGGATGGCGGCGACCTACGAGAGCCGGGTCCGCATCGACGACCCCGAGCAGGGCGCCTCCGAGCACCTCGTGTCGATGAACCGCCCGCTCCACTACCGTGGCTACACGTTCTTCCAGTCGTCGTTCATCGAGGGGCAGCCGATGACCTCGATCCTCTCCGTCGCCCGCGCCCCGGGCCTGCCGCTGGTCTACGCGGGCACCCTCTTCATCACCCTCGGCATCGTCTTCATGTACGTCGTCAAGCCCTGGCTCGTGCGCCGCACCGCGGCCCAGGCCCTGCAGGCCCGCCAGGCGGCGGGCGCCCTGCCGGCCCGTGCGGCGCAGGCCCTCGCGAGGTCTTCCATGCGCGCTTCGCTCCCCGTCGTGCTGCTCTCGGTCGCCGCCCTCGGCGCGACCTCGCCCACGTTCGCCGCGCCCGCACCGGGCGACGGCCTGGCCGGGCTGGCGATCCAGGACGCCGGGCGCGTCAAGCCGCTCGACACCTTCGCCCGCGAGACGGCGCGCCGGGTGGGCGGGGCCAAGGCCTTCGGCGGCGGCGACCACCTGGAGGGCCTGCAGCCCGCCGAGTGGGCGATGTCGGTGTTCGGCAAGCCCGAGGAGTGGCGCGCGAAGCCGATCTTCCGGGTGACCCACGCCGGCCTTCGCGACGCCATCGCGCTGCCGAAGGACCGCGACCGATTCAGCTTCGAGGAACTGGTGGGGCACGACGCGTTCCTCGCCGCAGCCGAGCGCATCCGCGCCCGCCTGCAGTCGACGCCGGACGCGAGCCCCGACCCCGTCGAGCAGGAGGTGCTGGACCTCGAGGGCACGCTGGTGACGTTCCGCGACGTGATGGACGGTCATGCCCTGACCGTGGTGCCGCCGGCCGACGACCCGAACGCCGCGTGGCTGAGCCTGGCCGACGTGCTGGCGCTCGACGAGGCCGCGGGCGGCGACCTGCGGCCGCGCGTGATCGCGCTCCGCGAAGCCGCGCGCGCCGGCGACCGGGCGGCGCTCGAGACGCGGGCGGCCGAGATCGGGCGGATGCTGGCGGCTCGCGCGCCGAGCGCGTATCCGTCGGCCCTGACGCTGGAGCGCGAACTCACCTACAACCGCGCGAAGCCCTTCCGCAGCGCCTGGATGCTCTACCTCGTCGGCTTCCTGGCGCTGATCTCGAGCTTCCCGCTGGCCTCGACGCTGCTGAGCCGGCTGGGCGTGGCGGCCCTGGTGCTGGGGCTCGGCTCGCTGAGCTGGGGCCTGTGGCTGCGCACCGTGATCTCGGGCCGCACACCGCTCACCAACATGTACGAGACCGTGGTCTTCGTCGCCTGGGGCGCGGTGGCGCTGGCGCTGGTGTTCGACCTGCTGCACCGCTCGAAGGTGAGCATGACGGTCGCCTCGGGGCTCGGCGTGCTGGCCCTGATCCTGGCCGACAACGCGCCCATCCTCGACGGCTCGATCCACCCGCTGGTGCCGGTGCTGCGCGACAACTTCTGGCTGACCACGCACGTGCTGACGATCATGCTCGGCTACGCCGCGCTGTTCCTGGCCATGGGGCTCGGCCACGTCAACCTCGGCCTCGTCTTCTTCGCGCCGGGCCGCGTCGCCCTGCTCAAGACGCTGACGAAGTTCCTGCTGCGCGCGATGCAGGTGGGCACCCTGTTCCTGGCGGCCGGAACGCTGCTGGGCGGCGTCTGGGCCTCCTACTCGTGGGGCCGGTTCTGGGGCTGGGACCCGAAGGAGACGTGGTCGCTGATCGCCTGCCTCGGCTACCTCGCGATCCTGCACGGGCGGCTGCTCGGCTGGCTCAAGGACTTCGGGCTCGCGGTCGGCTCGATCCTCGGCTTCCTGCTGGTGCTGATGGCCTGGTACGGCGTCAACTACATCCTCGGCACCGGCCTGCACTCGTACGGCTTCGGCTCCGGCGGCTACACCTGGATCGTGGCCTTCGTGGTGTTCGAGGTCGTCGTCATCGGGGCGGCGCTCTGGCGCTGGCGCACCCACCACGCCCGCGGCTCGGCGGGCGCAGCCGTCCCGGAGCCGACCCGGGCCTAGGTTCTCCGCCGGGGCCGGCTGCGAAGGTTTTTCGCGGCTGGCCCTCGAAGAGTCTGGCACCTGCGTTGCACTTCCCGGCAACGGTCGCACCTGGGAGGAGCCACCCGTGATCCTGGTCGTGGGAATCAGCTACAAGACGGCCCCGGTCGCCCTGCGCGAGGCGGCGGCCGTGCCGGCAGACGCCGTCCCGTCCCTGCTCGCGCAGTTGCGCGGCGAATGCGGGTTCCGCGAAGCGGCCGTGCTGTCCACCTGCAACCGGGTCGAGTTCTACGGAGAAGGCGACCCCTGGGCGCTCGAGGCCGCGTCGCGACTCTTCGCCCAGCGTATCGGCCAGCCGCTGGCCGCGCTGCAAGGGCAGCTCTTCGCGCTCTCGGGCGAGGCCGCGGTGCGCCATGCCTTCCGGGTGGCCGCCAGCCTCGAGTCGATGGTGCTCGGCGAGGCCCAGATCCTCGGCCAGTTCAAGGAGGCCTTCCGGCTCGCGGAGGAGGCCGCCACGCTGGGCGCCGCGCTGCGCGGCCTGCGCGACCGCGCGATCCAGGCGGCCCGGCGGGCCCGCTCGGAGGCGGGCATCGGCGAACACGCGGTGTCGGTCTCGCACGTCGCGGTCGAGCTCGCGCGGAAGATCTTCGGCAGCCTGGAAGGACGCGAGGTGGCGCTGGTCGGGGCGGGGAAGATGTGCGCCCTCGCCGGGCAGCGACTGGTCCAGGCCGGCGCCCGCGCCACCGTCGTCGGCGGTCGCCGCTTCGCGCGGGCCGAAGAGCTGGCGGCGGCGCTCGGTGCCGAGGCCGTGCCTTTCGAGGCGATGGCGCGCCTGCTGCGCACGGTGGACGTCGTCGTCAGCGGCACCGGCGCGCCGTGCGTGATCCTGCACCGCGCCGACGTGGCTGCGGCGCTCGCGGCGCGCAACGGCCGCCCGCTGTTCCTGATCGACATCGCGGTCCCCCGCGACATCGACGCGGCCGCAGCCGAGCTGCCGGGAGTGTTCCTCTACGACATGGACGGCCTGCAGGCCGTGGCGGCGGCGAACCGGCGCGAGCGGGAGCGCGAGGCGCGGAAGGCCTTCGCCCTGGTCGAGGAGGCGGTCGCCGCCTTCGTCGCCTGGGAGCGCACCCTGCAGGTGCAGCCGGTGCTCGCGGCGCTGCGGCGCCGCGCCGAGGAGGTCAAGCAGGCCGAACTCCGGAAGGCGCGCCGGCACCTCGCAGGACTGACCGCCGAGCAGGAGGCCGCCGTCGAGGCGGTTGCCGCCGCGATCGTCAACAAGCTGCTCCACCCGCCGACCGCGTTCCTCCGCGAGGCTGCGGCCCGCGGCGGGGCGACCGACGAGGCGCTGCTGGCGGCTCGCGTGCTGGGCCTCGGGCCGGGCCCGGAGCGCCCGGCGGCGGAGGGAAACGCGACGGTCCTGGCCACCGCCGTCGCGCGCTGACGGGGAGCGGTACTGGCCCGGTTGTTGCGTAGACTTTCCACGGACGGAGGAACCACGATGAAGAAGACGCTTCTGGGCGCCGGGATCGCGGCGCTGGCCTTCACCTTCCTGCTCGCCGGCCCGGAGCCGGCGTTCGCCACGATGGAGATGCAGAAGGAGGCCAAGGCGGCCGGCATCGACGTCAAGAACTGCAAGCACTGCCACACCGTGGCGATGCCGAAGAAGGGCACTCCGGCCCTCAACGAGGCCGGTCAGTGGCTGGTCGACGAGGGCGCCAAGCGCAAGGCCACGAAGCTGGACATGGCGTGGCTCAAGGAGTACAAGCCGAAGCAGTAGCACTCATTCCAGCGGGTCCGCGGCGCCCGGGGCGCCCCGGAAACGTCGCGGGGTCGGCCGGACAGGCCGGCCCCGCTTTCTTGCACGCTAGCCCCGGATCTGGGGAGGGGAAGATGAAGAAGACGCTCGTGGGGACGGGCATCGGGCTGGCCGCGCTCGCCTTCGTGCTGGCCGGTCCGCAGCCCGCGCAGGCGACGATGGAGATGCAGAAGGCGGCCAAGGCGGCCGGTCTGCAGGTCGCCAACTGCAAGCACTGCCACAACGCCGCGATGCCGAAGAAGGGCACGCCCGATCTCAACGACGTCGGCAAGTGGCTGGTCGACCAGAAGGCCGCCAAGAAGGCCGACAAGATCGACGTCACCTGGCTCAAGGACAAGAAGTAGCTCGCAAGGAGCTGGACGAGCGAAGGGCCGGGGACGCGTCCCCGGCCCTTCGTGTCTGCGGGCGCACCGCGTGGGCGCGCGCCGTGGTCAGCGCCGCGGGAGCAGGCCCTGCTGCTGGTACTCCTTGAGCTTGTACTGGATCTTGCGCGGGCTGATCCGGAGCACGCGGGCGGCCTTGGACGTGCTGCCGTTGACCGCGTCCAGCGTGCGCAGGATCGCCTCGCGCTCGATGTCGGCCAGCGTGCTCCCCGGGACCGGGACGCCCGCGGGCGTCGGCACCGGAACGGACGCCGGGGCAGGCTCGGGGGCCGGCGGCGCGGCGAGCGGCGGCGCCACCGGGGCCGGCGCGGGGGCGCTCGACTGGGCCGCCGGGGCCGGGGGGGCATCGCTCTCGGCGACGGCGGCGGCCGGCGGCGCCACCAGCGCCGCGGCGGTCGCGGCCACCGGCGTCACCCGCCGCAGCGTGGGGAAGTGGCTCGGATCGAGCACGTCCTGCTCGGAGAGCACGACCGCGCGTTCGATGGCGTTCTCCAGCTCGCGCACGTTGCCCGGCCAGCGATAACCGAGCAGCAGCGCCATCGCGTCGTCGGAGAAGCGGCGGATCTCCTTGCGGTTCTGGACCGCGAAGCGGTGCAGGAAGTGGTGGGCCAGCAGCGGGATGTCGCTCGGCCGGTCGCGCAGCGCCGGGATGTGGACCTCGATCACGTTGAGCCGGTAGTAGAGGTCCTCGCGGAACGCGCCCTCCTCGATCTTCTTGCGCAGGTCGCGGTGGGTCGCAGTGACGATCCGCACGTCGACCTTGAAGGTCTTGCTGCCGCCGACCCGCTCGAACTCGCGCTCCTCGAGGAAGCGCAGCAGCTTGACCTGCACGGTCGGGCTGATGTCGCCGATCTCGTCGAGGAACAGCGTGCCGCCGTCGGCCATCTCGAAGCGGCCGGCGCGCGAGTAGAGGGCGCCGGTGAAGGACCCCTTCTCGTGGCCGAACAGCTCGCTCTCCAGGAGCGTCTCGGGCAGCGCCGCGCAGGCGACCTTGATGAACGGGCGGTTGCGGCGCGGGCTGCCCTGGTGCAGCGCCTGGGCGAACAGCTCCTTGCCGGTCCCGCTCTCGCCGAGCAGCAGCACCGAGGCCGACGACGGCGCCACCTGGCGCGTCGTCTTGAAGCAGGCCAGCATGCCCGGGCTCTCGCCGATCAGGTTCTCGAAGCGGTACTTCTGGTCGACCCGCTCGCGCAGCACGCGGGCCTCCTCGACCAGCCGCTTCTTCTCCAGCGTCTTCTGGAGCACGACCTCGAGCTCCTCGACGTCGATCGGCTTGGAGAGGTAGTCCTCGGCACCCAGCTTCATCGCCTTGACCGCGGTCTTGACCGTGCCGTACGCCGTCATGATCACGACCATGGTCTCGGGCCGGAGCTGCTTGATGCGGGCCAGCAGCTCGAGGCCGTCCATGCCGGGCATGCGCAGGTCGGTCAGCACGACGTCCGGGTCGTGCTTCTCGAGCAGGGTCAGGCCGGTGCGGGCGTCGTTGGCGGAGGCGACCTCGAAACCGTCCTCGCGCAGCAGCGTCTCCAGCGCGCTGGCGGCGTTGACCTCGTCGTCGATGACGATGACTCGTCCCTTGCCGTTCATGTCTCAGGGCCTCCCTGACGCGACAGGCGGTGCGCCCGCGGGCAAGCTGATCGTGAAGCGCGCGCCGCCCTCGGGCTCGTTCTCCGCGCGCAGCTCGCCGCCGTGCTCGGTGACGATCTGCTCGGCGATCGACAGGCCGAGGCCGGTGCCCTTGGGCTTGGTGGTCACGAAGAGCTGGAAGATGTCGACGCCTTCCGGCAGGCCCGGCCCCGTGTCGCGGACGACGACGGTGGCGCGCCCGTCGAGCAGCCCGTCCTCGACGGTCACGGTGCCGGCCCCGGTCAGGGCCTCGAGTGCGTTGCGGACCAGGTTGATCACGACCTGCTTGAGCTTCTCCGCGTCGACGACGAGGGTGCCGATCGGCGCCCCCAGCCGCTGACGCCGGATGGTGATGCCCGCCTCCCTGGCCTCGGGCCGCAGCAGCCGCACGACCTCGTCGAGCAGCGGCTCCATCTCCGTCGGCCGGTACTGCACGCGGTTGGCGCGGGACAGCAGCAGGAAGTCGCCGACCAGCCCGTCGAGGCGGCGGATCTCCTCGCGGATGATGCCGACCAGGTCGCGCACCTGGCTCGCCAGCGGCTCGTCCAGCCGGGCGGTCCGGCGCTCCAGGATCGAGAGCTGCAGGGCGATCGAGTTGAGCGGGTTGCGCACCTCGTGGGCGAGGCCGGAGGCGAAGGTCCCCAGCACCGCCATCTTCTCGTTCTGGATGATGCGGTTCTGGGCGCCTTTCAGCTCGTCCAGCGTGCGCCGCGTCTCCTCGAACAGGCGGGCGTTCTCGAGCGCGACGGAGGCCTGGGCGCCGAGCGCCTCGATCAGCTCCACCTCGTCGGCCTCGAACTTTCGCGGCGACTCGCAGGTGACCGCCAGCACGCCCAGCAGCCCGGTCCGCGACACGAGCGGCACGAACACGCCGGAGCGGGCGGCCCAGGTCGACATCAGCGACTGGTTGACGCGCGGGTCGTGAGCCCAGTTCTCGACCACCGCCGGCTCGCCGGTCTCCAGCACCATGACGTGCAGCGACGCGTGGATGTCGACCAGGTCGATCACCTCGCCCGCCCGCAGGCGCGGCAGGTCGGGGTCGGAGACGTAGGCCACGCTCATGCGCTCGGGTGTGGCCCCGAGCAGGATGTGGACGCGGTCGGCCTCCAGCACCTCGCGCGCGGTCTTGCCGACGGCCGCCAGCACGTCGCGCACGTCGAGCGAGCCTCCCACCGCCTTGCTGATCGCGGCCATCGCTCGCGCTTCCTGGTTGCGGCGGCGCTCGGCGGCCAGGTGGGCCGCCCGCTCCGTCGCCAGGCAGATCTGGTGGCCGAGGGTCTCGAGGAAGCGCAACTCGTCGTCGCTGAACACCTGGCCGGGGCGGGCCGCGACGTTGAGGACCCCGCGGGCCGGACCGCCGAACCGCAACGGGATGCAGGCGTGGGCCACGGGCTCCCGGAGCCCGTCGACGATCGTGGGCATGCGCGGGCACTGGAGGGTGTTGCGCGCCTGCATCCGGTGACCCGTCGCGAAGACCTCGGGGCACAGGCACTCCTCGAGGCCGCGCTCGGTGACTTCGTCGAGCCACTCCCGCGAGCAGCCGCGCTGGGCCGCCAGCCGCAGCCGCTTGTCCCCCTCGTCGCCGAGGAAGATCCAGGCCGACGTCAGGTCGAAGCGGGCGAGGATCTCGTCGAGGGCGATTTCCAGGATCTGGTGGACGTCCTCGCGACCGTGGATGCGGGAGGCCACCTCCGCCAGGACGTCCAGTTCGCGGCTCCGCTTCGCGAGAGCGTCGCGGAGGCCCTCGAGCGTCTCGGGCGCCGGATTCGTCGTGGGCATGGCCATGATCGTAGCTCGGTACTGCAAGCGCTGCGCCCGCGCCATCGGGAATCCGTCGGCGCAGTTCTTGCGTCGCGAGGTCCCGCCGCGTCGAATCTGCGCTAGGCCAGGAGGGCGATCAGCGTCAGGGCGACCATCACCAGCCCCAGCGAGATCGCGATGGCCCCGACGAAGCGGCCGAACAGGTCCAGCCGACGCTGTGGCGGCGGCACGAACGCGTGTTCCAGCCGCCCCTCGCGCACCAGCCGCTCGTACTCCGCGGGCCGCTCGTCCTGCAGCTCGTGGAGCGGGATGCGGCCGGTGAACATCACGGTGTCCATCGGGAACTTCTCGGGCCGCAGGTTGCCGTTGAAGAAGTGGATCGTGAAGATGAACACCATGGCGAGCAGCGCCTCTTCGCCGTGCACGAGCAGCGCGATCGTGAACACGTCGCCGGGCAGGAAGCGGGCGACGAACTCGGGGAACGCGAGCACCAGCCCCGAGGTGCCGATGATGCCCATGCCCCAGAAGACGGCCCAGTAGTCGAACTTTTCCCAGTAGGTGTAGCGGTCGAACTGCGGGCGCGGGCCGCGGCCCAGGAAGTACATGAAGTGGTCGTACATCTGGAACAGGTCGCGCGGCTGCGGCACCAGCGAGTCGGGGCCCCACAGCATGGTCGGCCCGCGCTTGCGGTAGAGCCGGAACACCACGCGTCCGACGTGGAACGCGAAGCAGAACAGCATCGCGAAGCCGAAGACGCGGTGGAGCGTGCCGGTGACTCCGTAACCGCCCATCAGCAGCGCCATCGTGCGCGCCCAGGGCGCGTCGGCGAAGAGCAGCGGCAGGCCGGTCAGCGACAGCCCGAGGAAGGTCGTGAACAGGATCGCGTGGGTGATGCGGTCGATCGCGGCGAAGCGCTCGACCCAGGTCTCCTCGTGGCTGGCGGTCTCCATCGGCTCCCCCTTCACGCCCGGCCTCCGTCACCCTGGTCGCCGGCGCCCTTGGACGCCTGGCGCTCCGCCTCGTGGGCCGCGCGCCGGGCGCGGCGGTCCTTCAGCGAGCGCGGCGCCCACAGCGCCGTGTGCAGCCCGAAGAAGGCGAAGGTGCCGCCCAGCAGCGCCTTCATGAAGATCGTCGCGTAGTAGAGGACCGGGTTGCGCTCGCGGTCGTGCGGGTCGGCGTGCGGATCGTAGGCCGCGAAGTTGGCGCCGGTGCCGGGGTGGCACTTCTGACAGGTCGCCACCCGGTTCTCCGCGGAGACCATCGAGGCCGGATCCTCCATGGGCCGGATCGCGTGGTTGCCGTGGCAGTCGGAGCAGGTGGCGACGCGCTCGTAACCGAGGCTCGAGACCTTGCCGTGGAACGTGTCGCGGTAGGTTTCGGCCTTCGAGGCGTGGCAGGTGCTGCACTCCTCGGTGGCTGCCACCCGCCACAGCGGCATCCCCTCGGTGCCGAGCATGCCGTGCACCGCGTGGCAGTCGGAACAGGTCGCCGCGTTGCGTCCCGAGGCGATCATCTGTGCGTGGATGCTCGTGTCCCACGTCTCCTTCACGTCCGAGTGGCAGGCGCCACAGGTGGCCGCCACCTGGTCGTGGTGCATCGGGCTCTTCGGGTCCTTCGGCGGCAGCACGTCGTGGGCGCCGTGGCAGGTGCTGCAGACCGGCGCGGACTCCCCGTACTCCGCCAGCACCTTGCCGACGTGGAAGCCGTCCTTGACGCTCTTGCCGCGGCCCGCCGGGCCCGGCGGCTGCTTGTGGCACGTCTCGCAGGTCGCAGGCACGTTCGCATGAGCGGTCCGAGACGCCGGGTCCGACGACGGCAGGATGTCGTGGGTCCCGTGGCACCCGGTGCAGGACTGCGCCTTGTGCACGGAGCCGGCGTGCTTCTCCCCGACGTCCGAGTGGCAGGTGGCGCAGTCGACTTTCGCGAGCTTCTCGGCGTGCGGCAGCTCCGCGCTCGCGAGGTCGGCGTGGCAGTCGGTGCAGGCGAGGCCGCCCTGGCCGTGGATCGAGGCCGCGAAGGCGCCTAGGTCGCGGCCCAGCGGCTTGCCGTCGGCGCGGGTCGCCTCCGGGTCGGAGTGGCAGGCGAGGCAGTCGTCGCTGGTCGGGGCAGGAGCCGGTTTCGCCTTCGCCGATGCCGCCAAGGAGGGCAGGGCGAGAAGGACCAGGGCTCCGGTCAGGGCCGTGAAGCGCGAAAAAAGCGGCATGCAGAACGCCTCCCGGCGCGAAGATTACAAGATCCGGTCCAGGTCTTCCCGAAGCGGAGCGGCGCAGCGGTTGCGGGCACGGTCCCTGCAAAAGCGAGGACGGCGGGGTCCATCCCCGGGGGAGGCGTGCGGTGGGATTGCGAGAACTGCTCGGTCGGCTGCTGTCTCCGCTGGCGGTGGTGGTGCGGGACAAGGTCGCGCTCGCCGGCGTCGTCATCACGACGAGCGCCGCGTTCACCCTGATCGGGTTCTGGGCCGTCGAACTGCTGTCCGGCCACCCGACCCATCCTTATGCCGGGATCGTGCTGTTCATGATCCTGCCCGGGATCTTCGTGGGCGGCCTGCTGCTGATCCCCGCGGGCCTGCTGCTGCGTCGCTGGCGGGAGCGCCGCGGCGCGCCGGTGGCGCCGCTCGGCCTCGACAAGGAACTGCTCAAGAACGCGGCGATGCTGGTCGGGGCCCTGACCGCGGTCAACGTGGTGCTGCTCGGCGTGGCCACCTACAAGGGCGTCGAGTACATGGACTCGACGACCTTCTGCGGCCTCGCCTGCCACCAGGTGATGAGCCCGGAGTACACGGCCTACGTCAACTCGCCGCACTCGCGGGTGGCCTGCACCCAGTGCCACATCGGGCCCGGCGCCTCGTGGTTCGTCAAGTCCAAGCTCTCGGGCGCGCGACAGGTGGTGGCCGTCACGCTCGGCACCTTCTCGCGGCCGATCCCGTCGCCGGTCCACGAGCTGCGGCCCGCGCGGGAGACCTGCGAGCAGTGCCACTGGCCGCAGAAGTTCCACGGCGACCGCCTGCAGGTGCGGACCAAGTTCGCCGACGACGAGTCGAACACGGCCAGCCACAGCATCCTGCTGATGCGCATCGGCGGCACCCAGGCCGGAGGCCAGGTCGGCATCCACGGCCGCCACTTCGACGCCAAGTCGCGGGTCCGCTACCAGACCACCGACGACCGCCGCCAGGTGATCCCGCGGGTGATCTACGTGGGAGACGACGGCAAGGAAGTCGAGTACGCGATCGACGGCGCCCCGCCGGCGACCGCCGGCGAGTGGCGCGAGATGGACTGCGTCGACTGCCACAACCGGCCGACCCACGCCTTCGACATGCCGGAGAGCGGGCTCAACCGCGCGATGCAGGCCGGGCGCATCCCGGCGGACCTGCCCTTCGTCAAGCGCGAGGCGGCGGCGGCGATCCAGGCCGACTACGCCGATCGCGACGTCGCGGCGCGCGAGATCGTCGCCCGCATCACTTCCTTCTACGAGAAGAACTACCCCGAGGTCGCGAAGGCGCGGGCGGCGGACGTCAGGAAGGCGGCCGAGGCCGCCCGCGACGTCTGGTTGCGCAACGTGTTCCCGGACATGAAGCTGGTCTGGGGCTCGCACCCGAACAACATCGGCCACGAGGACTTCCCGGGCTGCTTCCGCTGCCACGACGACCAGCACAAGGCGAAGGACGGCCGCACCATCAGCCAGGACTGCACGACGTGCCACGGCGTGCTCGCGATGGAGGAGCCCGACCCCCCGATGCTCGCCGACCTCGGCCTCAAGTAGTCTTCTACAACGCTCCGGACATGCCGTCGAGGAAGTCCTTGTTGGACTTCGTCTTGGCCAGGCGCTCCAGCATCAGCTCCATGGCCTCGATCGACGACAGCGAGTTCAGGACCTTGCGCAACACCCAGACCCGGTTCAGCTCCTCGCGGGCGAGCAGCAGTTCTTCCTTGCGGGTGCCGCTCTTGTTGATGTCGATCGCGGGGTAGATCCGGCGGTCGGCCATCTTGCGGTCGAGCACGATCTCGGCGTTGCCGGTGCCCTTGAACTCCTCGAAGATCACGTCGTCCATCCGCGACCCGGTCTCGATCAGCGCGGTGGCGATGATCGTCAGCGAGCCGCCGTGCTCGATGTTGCGTGCCGCGCCGAAGAAGCGCTTGGGCCGCTGCAGCGCCGAGGCGTCGACGCCGCCCGAGAGCACCTTGCCAGAGGCCGGCACCACCGCGTTGTGGGCCCGCGCCAGGCGGGTGATCGAGTCGAGCAGGATCACCACGTCCCGGCCGTGCTCGACGAGGCGCTTGGCCTTCTCGATCACCATGTCGGCGACCGCCACGTGGCGGGTGGCCGGCTCGTCGAACGTCGAGCTGACCACCTCGCCGTGCACGGTGCGCTGCATGTCGGTCACCTCCTCGGGCCGCTCGTCGATCAGCAGCACGATCAGGTGCACCTCGGGGTGGTTCAGGGCGATCGAGTTGGCGAGGTTCTGCAGGATCAGCGTCTTGCCCGTGCGTGGAGCGGCGACGATCAGCGCCCGCTGGCCCTTGCCGAGCGGGGTCATCATGTCGAGCACGCGGGCCGTCAGGTTGTCCTGGGCGGCCTCCAGCTTCAGCCGGCGGTTGGGGTAGAGCGGCGTCAGGTTGTCGAACAGGACCTTGTCGCGCGCGCCCTCGGGCGGCTCGAAGTTGATCGCCTCGACCTTGATCAGCGCGAAGTAGCGCTCGCCCTCGCGCGGCGGCCGCACCTGGCCGCTGATGGTGTCGCCCGTGCGCAGGAGGAATCGGCGGATCTGGGAGGGGCTCACGTAGATGTCGTCCGGCCCCGGCAGGTAGTTGGACTCCGGCGCGCGCAGGAAGCCGTAGCCCTCCGGCATCGCCTCCAGCACGCCCTCCGCGAACAGCAGCCCGCTGCGCTCGGTCTGGCGCTGCAGGATCTTGAAGATCAGGTCGTGCTTCTTGAGGCCCTGGGCGTCGGGGATGCCGAGATCCGCGCCGAGCTGGCCGAGCGCCTGGATGCCCATCTCCTTGAGGCTGCCGAGGGTGACCGGCGGCGCGTCGGGGTCGGACGGGACGGCCGCGAGCGCGGCTTCGGGATCGTCGTCGGCCGGCAGGCCGGACGGCCGCTCCGGTCCGCGCGGGCCGCGGCCGCGACCGCGGCCGCGCCGCGGGCCTCGCC
>JAANMY010000187.1_pt1 | contig 87711 bp, 85 predicted proteins | sample 7279691 | NCBI WGS metagenome assembly JAANMY01 (sample SAMN14094543, study PRJNA606508) | bioreactor metagenome | isolation source: A lab-scale SPAN reactor treating ammonium-rich wastewater day 388 | place: Ireland: Galway | collected 2018-02-07 | reverse complement strand
AGTAGGGAGTGGAGGGGTGGCCGTGAGCCATGAGCCTTGCGCCATACGTATGCGGGTTGCGGGATGCGAAAAGAGTACATAGGCGTGGTGCGTAGGATGTGAAATAGGGAGTGGGGAGTATAGGCTGTAGGGCGCGGCACCGCGACCTGTAGGACGCAGTTGTGTAGGACGTGGGCCATGGGCAGTGAGCCATGCGCCCCGCAATCCGAATCCCATAACCAATAACCCGTAACCAAAACCCCGTTCCCTTTGCCTTTGCCCATTATGCACATTTCCCATTTATTATTACCAAACTCGCTTGACAATGGTATATTGAATATGCGTAGCAGGGGGTGAGAATGGCAAACTTGACATTTTCACAAAAACCTGATGAAATGCGCTATCTGCCTTTAAGTAGGGGCAGGTATGGGTCCCGACCAATCGGGATATGTCCGGATAAGCCGGACAGCCGCCGAAAAAGCGGTTTACCTTCACAATGACAGACAGGTTTCAAAAAACACGGAGGCAATCGTGACGAACAAGTACCAGACGACGATGAGCGCAAAAGCGCTTTGGGCCGTCGCATTCGGCTTGGTCGCCTGGGCTTGCTCTGGCGACGATCCGGCGGATGCGACGAAACCGGACGGGAGCGGCGGCATTGCCGGCACTTCCGTTGGCGGCACGGGCGGAAGCTCGGCAAGCGGCGGCACAGGGGGCGCGCAATGCACCCTGTCCAATGGCTGTGAAGCAGGCGTGGGCGGAAGTCCGAGCGGCGGGGGAAGCGGAGGCATTGCCGGCCAAGCCGGCACAAGCGCAACGGGCGGTATTGCCGGGTCGGATTCCGGCACCGGCGGCGAGCCCCCGGACGGGGGAGGTTCAGGTGGCATGTCCGGGTCGGGCGGAAGCTCGGCAACAGGAGGTACCTCTGGTTCCGGCGGCATCGCGGGACAAGATGGTGGCGGCGGTACTGGCGGCTCAGCCTGCCAAGCGCCCGGCGCTTCTTGCGGAGGTGGATTGACCTGCTGCGCACCTGCCAGTTGCATGGCTGGCGTCTGCATTGGCAGCGGCACTGGCGGAACGTCGGGTACGGGCGGAACCGGTGGTACGGGTTCGGGTGTGTGGACGCTTTGCACAAACTGCTCGAACAGCGGGAACTGCGCGGCGAACATCAGCGATCCCGAGTCGTTCTTCAACAACAAGCCCTGCAGCATTCAGGACATCCAGAGCTGCGGCTACTGCAGCCAGCAGGTGCCCGGAACGCTTTCGTGTAACGGGACTGTCTGGACGTGGACGACCACCGGTACGCCCGGCGCTCCCTGTATAAACCAGGATGGCGGTACGGGCGGCTCGTCAGGCACCGGCGGAACGTCAGGAACGGGCGGCTCGTCAGGCACCGGCGGGACCGGCGGCAGCAGTACGGGCGGAACGTCCGGATCCGGCGGAAACACCGGAGGCACCGGTGGCGACGCTGGTGGTACAGGCGGAACGTCGGGAACGGGCGGATCCACGGGAGGCACCGGCGGTTCGCCGCAGGCCCTGAATTGCTCCGGCTTTACGCGGGACAACACGTTCCCGTCGGGTATGGACCTGACGGCAGATGTGTGGGCCTCGGCGCCGAGCGACATCTACGTGGCAACCGGACTCTACGGCACGGGCGAAATCGCTCATCGTAACGGCTCCGCCTGGAGCCTCATGACGCTTCCGGCTGTGAGCGGCGAGAGCTGGTCGGCAATGCATGCCGTTTGGGGTCCATCCGCAAATGATGTGTGGGCCGGCGGCGGAACCAAAGGCCAGTTCACAAACCCAAAGGCGCGCTTGCTTCGGCGGCAAAACAAAGGAGCATGGGTCGTAGACTCGAGCCTTCCTACGGCTGCCGGCGACGCCTACGTGCTCTCCATTTGGGGAGAAGATGCGAACAATGTCTTTGTCCTTGTCCGATCTTCCACCACCCTTCCGCCGTTGCTGTCGTATGCCAAGATTTTCCGCAAAAACGGGGGATCATGGGCACAAATGACCGTTCCTGCGTATCCGTCGTCAATCCTCATGCGACATATCTGGGGCAAGTCATCCTCGGACGTGTACGCGGTGGGGACACAGCTGGACTCCGGGAGCAATCCCGTAAAAGCCTTGCTGTGGCACTATGACGGAAACGGTTCGTGGAAAGACATCACGACCCTGCCCGGAGACGCGGTACAGCTTGGCGCCGTTCACGGCGCCGGGAACGAAATCATTGCGGTAGGAAGCTACTGGGATGGCTCGAAATACCGCGGCATGCGCCTGACGAGCACGGATTTGTCGAACTGGACGCGGTTTAACAGCACCGTGACCGAGGCTGACAGCGCGGTTTGGTCGCCATGGCAGGGAGCTGCTCTTGCCGGCGGCTCTGCGAGTCCGCAAAAGGCTGGCTCTGCCCGCCTGATTACATACAGTCTCGGCAGCTGGGCTGAACAGACCGTTGATGGCATCGCCATGGGTACTTCCGGCTTGGCATCCCTCCCGGGTTCAAACCAGGTAGCGGCTGCCACGTACAGTGACATCACGGGCATGGCCGGCGTATACATCGGAACCTGTCAATAATCCTCCACGCTGTAACGAGCTTTGGGGGACTCTCCTCAAAAAGGGCGGACATCGAAAGATGAACCGCCCTTTTTCTTATGGTATACTTTGTTTAATATGAAATTCCGAGCTTTTGGTATTTTGCTGGCCGCCGTTATCGGCATTGGGTCAGCAGGGTTCAGTTATGCCGCATGGATTGGCGCGCCTTCAAATCCGCCGTCAAGCAATACGCTTGGTCCAATATGGCTTCAACCGGGAGTGCCTGCGCAACAAACAGGAAATTTTAGTATCTCAGGTGAAGGAACTTCGAATAGGTTTATTGGAACAGCTACCGGGGAGGCGATTCGTTCATATGGTGACATATCGTTTCAAAATTCGGGAAAAGCCTTAGTTGTAAACGGAAGCGGAAATACTGTACTTAACATGGGCAACTGGGGTTTCGGAGCTACGGGTTTCAGCGTTGGCGTTTACGGAAACATTGATGTTGCGGGATTCGGAGGATCAAGTGGAACGCTGGCCGTTACCCAAATTTGTTTGAAGAATGATACTTGCCGCACAACGTGGCCAACCGCATCTGCCGTTTCGGATATTTGGGTGGATGTTACAGGCGATACCATGACTGGGGACTTGAATGTTCCGAATCATCAGGTCGCCGCAAAAACGCTTTGGGCGGGTTCGAATTTGCAGGTTCAGCGACCGGCATCCACGAATGTATTCCGAACGGGTAGCTGGGACGGTACATACGATAACTTCATAGAATTTCTTTCCGATCCTGCAGAAACGCAAACGCTCAAATTCTTTACTGACGCGGTTGGACCGAATGTGGGTCAAAATGCCATGCAGATTCGCTTAAACAATACGGCGGGGCCATCGTGGCGGGCGGCGTATATGGACGGAAGCCGCAGCGGAAACGTGGACCGGGAACTCACATTTATTGGACCGAACGGTGCATTGGGTTTTGCCGCAAATACACCCGGTACTGCTCAACAGCGCGTCGGCGGGCTCATCGGATATTGTCCGGGAGGCGTAACACCGTGTGCCGGCATTACAGTTACCTCGCAAAATGTAGGCGGCAATTCACAAGGAGGTTTGTTCTATAACACGGCGGGAAATAATGTAATTCTCGCTGATCCGAATTACTCCATATACGGTTTGTCCTCAGGGTCATCACTTATCGCAGGATATTTTGAAAATACGGCCGTAAACGGAAGAGCAGTTGTTGTGAATGCGAATCAGTCAGGCGGTGTGGCCGGCTTGTTTACAGGAAGTCAGTGGGGAATAGCCGGTTCGGGAGCGATCGGTGGTGTTTTTACTGGTATAAGTTCGGGCATTTCAGTAAGCGCCTCGACTGTAGGTGGTCAGTTCTGGGGACAGAAAGGTATACAGGCATATGGCACGGAATCTTACGTGAGCGGAGGTTCGGGGGTATATGGTCAGAATGACAACGGGTTTGGTGTTCAGGGAAGTGGCGTATATGGAGGATTCTTCCTTGGTGGTACTGCAGGACTTTCGGCGGGAAATACAATCAATACGAATAAATGGATGCAGCTCGGGACAAATAGTTTTGGAGCTATTGTGAGTGGAAATATGCAAGTGTACGGCGGAGGGACGGCGAGCGTATATATCGGCGATCAGGGTTGTGGTGCTGGGTATGCTGGTTTTCAAGTTAACAGCAGCTTTGTACAAGATTGTCAACGCTATAACCTCCTGGGAGGGTTAAACGGACAAACGTTTATCAACGCCTTTGGTGGACAGCCCATCTATTTCCGTCAGCAGAATGGAACGATGGCAATTATCAACAGTTCTGGAGATATGGGAATCGGTATCGGGGTCGGTACGCCATACGGAAGACTGGAATTAAAGGGTCCGCGTGATCCATTGCTGACGCTGAATGCGGACAGCGGATATAATCCCGCGATCCATTATCGGACGAATGGAACTACGCAATGGTATACGTGGGCGAATCAGGCGAATAACGACTTCATTATCGGCAATCCGAGCAAAAATCCGCTGGTGCAACTCCACCAAAATCCGACCTCTGCGTATACATTTACAATGTATACGAACAATGACCTCCCAATGCTTGTATACGGGACAAGCAAGTATGGATACATGAATACATCCGCAGGGGCATGGTATTTCTCCTCAGATGAACGTCTCAAGAAGGACATTGAGACGCTGCAGCCGGGCTTGGATACGCTCATTGAACTCAGGCCCGTTACGTATAAATGGAAGGAGGATTCGACCGGGGACGTGCAGGTTGGCTTTATCGCTCAGGATGTCGAAAAGGTACTTCCGAATTTGGTAGGCGAAGGTCCAGACGGCTATAAGACGCTCGATAAAGAGGGGATGATCCCCTACATGGTGAAGGCGATACAGGAGCTCAAGGCCGAGAATGACCAGTTGAAAGCTCGTCTCGACGCTCTCGAAGCAAAGTAGCAACAAGCTCCCCAATACGGGGAGCTTTTGATTTACGCAAGGGTTCCGTATACTGTTCGCACATATGCTTCGTATTTGGGATACAAAGAAACGTTCCATTGAAGAGGTTCGTCCGCTTCAGCCCGGGAAGGTGGGTTTTTATGCATGCGGCCCCACAGTGTATCAGCGGGCGCATATTGGAAATTTGCGTGCGTATGTGTTCGAGGACGTGCTAAAGCGCGCACTTATGGCGAACGAGTATTCCGTGCGTCATGTGGTAAATATTACCGACGTGGGCCATCTCACGGACGATGCGGATGCGGGCGAAGACAAAATGGAACGCGCGGCAAAAGAGGAGGGGAAGGATGCCTGGGATATTTCCCGTGAATACACACGATTATTTCTTGAAGACATTGCGGCGCTGAATATACTTTTACCTGACGCCCTTCCAAAAGCAACGGATCATATCGATGAACAGATCGAACTGGTAAAAACGCTGGAGGATAAGGGTTTCACATATGAAACGGACGACGGGGTGTATTTTGATACTTCGAAATTCGCGCATTACGGTTCACTCGGCGGTCAGTCGCTTTCAGAAAAACAGGAAGGCGTTCGCGTAGAAGCAAATACCCAAAAACGGCATCCGTCGGATTTTGCGTTATGGAAATTTTCTGGGGAAAAAGGAAAGCGGCACATGGAATGGGACAGTCCATGGGGCAAGGGCTTCCCGGGATGGCATGCGGAATGCTCGGCCATGAGCAGAAAAGAATTGGGCCAGCCTTTTGATATCCACGCGGGCGGGATCGACCACATTCCTGTCCATCATGAGAATGAAATTGCGCAAAGCGAGGCGGCTTACGGCGTACCGCTCGCGAACATGTGGTTTCATGTTGAATTTCTCCTCATCGAAGGTCAAAAAATGTCGAAATCGCTCCGAAATACGTTTACGATAGATGATTTGCGCGAACATGACATTTACCCTCTCGCGTTCAGGTATTTCTTGCTCGGCTCGCATTATCGGAAGAAGCAGAATTTTACATGGGATGCCGTCCAGGGGGCACAGATTGCGCTTGAGAAGATGTATCGCGTCTGCAGGGCGTTTCCGAACCCCGGGACCGTACTCGTTGATGCCGAATCAGCATTCATGGATGCAATCAACGATGATTTGAATACGCCGGAAGCGTTGGCGTCGCTCCATGCGCTTTTTGACGGGGATCAGAACGATGCGGATAAAGCCGCAACGGCTTTGGCGATGGACCGAGTCCTTGGGCTTGGGTTGGATGCCGTGGTTTCAAAACCGCTCTTTATTCCGCCTGACATCAAAGCCCTGGCCGATGAGCGCGATAAGGCACGAAATAAAAAACAATGGGATCGTTCTGATGCGTTGCGTGACGAAATTGAACGAAAGGGCTGGATCTTGCGCGATACGGCCGAAGGATATCTCCTTGAGAGAGCATCGATAGATCGTCGTTCGTAGTCTAAAGAATACCCCCTACGAATTCCTGTTGACGAGATGCAAGCCGACTTAGATCCACTTTTTGATTTTGAAATACACCATCATACCGGCGCTCCCGAGCAGCATGATTCCCGTGATAATGAGAAATCCATATGCGTGATCCTGGAACGGTACGGGCACGTTCATGCCGAACATCGCCGCGAGCAATGTGAGCGGGAACACAATGACAGAAAAAATCGTGAGGGTTTTGATGATGTCATTCGTCCGAAAGTCGATGAGGGATTTATTCGTTTCGTGAAGCGCTTCGATTTCGTCGCGCTGGAGTTCCAGCTGATCCCATATTTCTTTGGTATGCTGAATCAGCTCGCGGAAATATGCATTGAGCTTATTCAAGGGGAAAAAAGACGGCGCGATATCCAACAATCTGGTCATGACCGCTTTATGCGCCTGCATGGCTTGCCGAAAATTCACAACATTGAGCTTGATGCGGAGAATGTCATTGATTAAGTGTTTTTGATATGGATCATTCAGCCGGCGCTCAATGGACTCCATATCCGCGTTAATATTTACCAGTTTTGGAAAAACGGACGTTAAAAGGTCATTGAGTATCGCGTATAAAAGCTGAGTAATATCGCCCGTGAGGCAAACGTGACGCCCCTTTGACGCCCTGCTCGATTGAAACAATTTGCGAAGGGGCGTAAGGCCGTCCGTATTTACGGTAACCAGATAGTTTTTTGAAATGAAAAAATCGACTTCTGAAATTCTGATCTCATGCGTATCCTTGTCAAAAAACGGATAGAGGAGAATCATAAATATATACCCATCCCTCGCAACCACTTTGGGACGCTGGATTGGTGGCTGGACGTCACGGAGATCGATGGGATGAAATCGAAACTTCGTCCGAAGCTTGTCGATAACCTCGGCTTTATTACTTGTTGCATGAAACCATTCGAGTTGGTCGGTTTTCACGCTTTCAAGGCGATTTCCTCCCGGCATCACGTGAAGTATAGCATACAGCGGACGCTTTTTCGTCTTCTGACGGGAAGGTGATAAACTATGAGAATGCCAGACATGAAAAACATGGCTTCTGAACAGCTGTCCGGAAGGGAGGCTGCTGTTTCCGTGTCCGAACGCAACTCACGGGACATAACCTCGCTCGAGGCGGACGAGCAAACGCGGGAGCATCTTCCGGAACAAAAAGACGCCATTCTTCATGCCGAATCCGTTTCGGAACTAGAGGCAGCGCAAAACACCGTGCCGCCTCATACGTCGACGCAGACAGGCTCATCCGATGCCCTTGGAAAGGATGAGGTCATTATCGAAGTTGAAAAAATTTTAGAAGAGGGGATGGGCGATTTTTATGCGGACCTTCCCGCCGAAGCAAAGCCATTGTTCCGTCAGAAAGGGGAAGAAGCCGCCAGCGTTATCGCGGATATGGTGCGGAGCATGCGCGTAAACGTAAAAAAAATCGTCGACGCTATCAGCAGATGGCTTAAAACGATTCCGGGCGTTAATATGTATTTTTTGGAGCAGGAAACAAAAATAAAGACGGACAGAATTCTCGAGCTTGTCGAGGCAAGGAAAGAAGACCAGTCAAAAGCAGTATGATGGCGTTTTTCCCCCTTTTGCAAGTCGATATTATTCCGAATGATCCCGGACAGGCGTTTGTTCCTGCTGGTCAGGAGCTTGCCGCCGCCGGAACCCTCCTTTCATCCGTCGCCGCGATTGCCGCAGTGATTCTGGGTATTGCCATCGCCGGAGGGCTCATTCTTTTTTTGCTCCGCCGCTTGCTTCGCGGAAGATTGTCATCAAAAACGGCTTTCAACATGAAGGTCTTACGCATTCGTGTTCCAAAGGAAAAAAGGGGCGGCGAAAAGGCCGAAGAAACCACGCAGACGATTCAAGAGGACATTTCCGTTATGGAAACGATTTTTTCAACGCTCGGATCCTTAACGGCACAGCGGGGGATTGGCGCATGGCTCTACGGCAGATCTGATCATTTCTCATTCGAAATCGTCATGGATGGCGGAAAAATCTCCTTCTACGTTGCTGTTCCCGCTGCGTACAGAGGATTTGTGGAAGAGCAGATACACGCTCAATTTTCCGACGCGGAAATCGAGGATGTTCCGGACTACAATATCTTTTCCCCGACAGGTGTCGTATTGGGCAGCTATTTGACATTGCGTCGCCAAAGCTTTTTCCCTATTAAGACCTATCAGAAACTCGAAAGCGACCCATTAAACTCAGTGACGAACGCCCTTGCAAAGCTCGGCGATGAAGACGGGGCTGCGATTCAATACGTTTTTCGATCGGCTCGGCGCGAATGGCGTACCGGGGGGCTCCGGATAGCGCGCGAAATGCAACAAGGGAAAAAGCTGTCGCAAGTGCAAAGCGGAGGAGCGGGAAAATTCGTGACATCCGTAGGAAAAGAATTTGCGCAGGTTGCAGCGGGGAAAACGCAAACTCAAAAAACCAGTGAAGGGTACCGGCTCTCTCCTCTCGAAGAGGAGATGGTGAAGGGCTTGGAGGAAAAGGCATCGAAAGCAGGCCTTGATGTGAATATCCGCGTCATCGTTTCAACCAAGACGCCGCAAAAAGCCCAGCAGGCTTTGAATGATATTCTCGGTTCATTCGGTCAATACAACATCTACGAGTACGGCAACTCCTTCGCCAAAGCCATGCCTCGTTTCCGAACAAAAATGATTCAGGCATTCATTTACCGGCAGTTTGACGAGAAATTTAAAATCACGCTGAATTCCGAGGAACTCGCGTCGCTGTTCCACCTGCCGCTCCCCAGCACGGAGACGCCGAAAATCGACTGGTTACTGGCGCGAAAAGCGCTCCCGCCCTCCAATCTTCCGCAGGATGGGATCGTGCTCGGATATTCGGAATATCGAGGCCATCGGTACATCATCAGAATGAAACAGCAGGACAGGCGCAGACACATGTACATCATCGGAAAATCCGGTTCCGGAAAGACCGAGCTCATGAAAAGCCTTGTGGCGCAGGATATTCGCGAGGGCAGGGGCGTGTGCGTGGTGGATCCGCATGGTGACTTCGCCGACGATTGTCTGGGATTTGTGCCAAAAGAACGCGCGGACGATGTGATATATTTTTCTCCGGCGGATACGGAACGTCCTATGGGGCTGAACATGCTTGAGTATGACCCAAACTATCCGGAGCAAAAAACCTTCGTGATTAACGAGATGCTCAAAATATTCGACAAGCTTTATGACCTGAAGTCAACGGGCGGGCCGATGTTTGAGCAGTACATGCGAAACGCCATGCAGCTCATTATGGATCATCCGGAGAGCGGCTCAACGCTCATGGAAATTCCGAAGGTGCTTGCGGACGAGGATTTTCGCGCATACAAACTTTCTAAATGCAAAACGCAAGTCGTAAAAGATTTCTGGGAAAAGGAGGCGCAAAAAGCCGGAGGCGAGGCGTCGCTCCAGAACATGGTGCCATACATCACGTCCAAACTTACGCCATTTATTTCCAATGACATTATGCGGCCGATTATCGGCCAGCAGAAGTCCGCATTTAACGTACGGCAAGCGATGGACGAACAAAGGATTCTTCTTCTGAACCTTTCAAAAGGCAAGCTTGGGGACTTGAATGCGTACCTTATCGGCATGGTCCTGGTCGGGAAGATATTAATGGCCGCTCTTTCACGCACCGATATGTCGAAGGAAGCCCGGAAGGACTTCTACCTCTATATCGACGAATTCCAGAACTTTTTGACGGATTCCATAAGCGCCATTCTGTCAGAAGCGAGAAAATACGGACTTGACCTTGTTGTGGCTCACCAGTTTATCGGCCAACTCGAAGGAAAAGAGGATACGGTCATTCGCGATGCGATTTTCGGCAATGTAGGTTCCATGTTCGCGTTTCGCGTCGGCGCCGATGACGCGGAATTCCTCGTAAAGGAATTCGCGCCCGTGTTTAACGAATATGATCTTGTGAACGTGGAGGCATATACATGCAATGCAAAAATTCTCATCGACAATACTGCGTCAAGACCGTTCAACATGAAGCCGATTCTCGCAGACCCGAACCAGGACAAGGAGCTGCCGGAGCTAATCCGCGAACTTTCGCGATATAAATACGGACGCAAGCGGGAGCTCGTCGAAGCGGAAATTCAGGAACGGCAATACCCGAGCAGTCCGTAGGTTCGTAAGATCGTAAGTCTGTAAGTTCGTTGGTCATGAGACAAGGGGAGTTGGAAGTGGGAAGGAGGGAGTAGGACGTAGAGAGGCGCCTGCTTTTCCCCTTAACCACTCACTACTCACCACTCACTCGGTCCCTTCATAGGACAAAGGGAGTAGGGCATAGGACGTGGGTCATGGGTCATGCGCCCGTAACCCAAAACTCATAAACTGTTCCCTGTTGAAACTTATCCACTTTTCACCTCCGAAGGTGTCTGATAGGCTCCGTTAAGGACGACACTGGTTCGAAGGGTGGGATCGGTGTTTCCTCGGAAAATAAAACTATGCCGGAAACGAAACCGGCCAATAACAGTGGTGGGCGACAGGCGTCTGATCCGGGCAGCGCGCCAAAACCCGCCACGGCCAGTGAAACAAAGTTCGCCATTGCGCGAAAAATGATTGCGAATCTTCGAGAGGAGATCGCGAATTTAGAGCGTCTTCTTTCCAGTGATTCGGAAGAGGCATCGTTTGAGGAGCTCACCATTCGAAGCAGAACGGAACAAGGGGAAATTATCGGGCCGGCCGCCGAGGGAAAAGTTCTTGAGGGCGTCTTCGATGGACAGCACATGGTGGGCTCGGATGGAAAACAATACCTGGTTCCCCCGAATTACGCCTCTAAGTCAAAACTTGTTGAAGGCGACATCCTCAAGTTGACGATTGCGCCGAATGGAGCGTTTCTTTTTAAACAAATCGGTCCGATTGAACGGCAACGTTTAATGGGAATTTTAACGCGTGACGAACATACGGGCGATTGGAAAGTAACGGCCGAAGGACGGAAATATAATATTTTAACTGCATCGGTTACCTTTTTTAAAGGACAGTCAGGGGATGATGCTGTCATTCTCGTTCCGAAAGCTGCCCCATCCAAATGGGCGGCCGTTGAAAATATCATTAAGCATTAGAAGGAAGCTATTGGCAATTGGTGAAAAGGAACAAGTGAGTAGTGAGTGGTTATAGGTTTCGGGCGCAAGGCTCACGACTTACGACCTACGGACTTACAGACCTACGAACCTACGGACCCGCTCGGGGTTCGGGGAAGATTATGCTCTCCCTACGCAACCACGTCCTACGTACCTACGTCCTAGGTTCCGCGCAATCTTTCCCTGATTTGACGTGAGAGGCCGGAAGGGTGAAACTAGTGACTCGCTATGCCAATTTCGAGATCGTATCGCCCTCGATTTTTTCGAGACGTAACCGGACAGCAGCATATAACAGAAACACTTCGAAAAGAGGTGGAAAGCGGCATTCTTGGTCACGCGTTTTTATTTTCCGGACCAAGAGGGGTTGGGAAAACGACTACGGCAAGGATTTTCGCAAAGGCGCTTTTATCAAGCGAAACGCATAACGGAGAGCCCATTGATGCAAACCCGGCGGTACAGGAAGTTGATAAGGGCTCCTGCATTGATCTCGTCGAAATCGATGCCGCATCTCATACGGGCGTTGAAAATGTCCGCGAAGCTATTATCGAGCATGTACGCTTCCCTCCAGCCAAATGGAAAAGAAAGGTGTACATCATCGATGAATGCCACATGCTCTCGCCGAGCGCTTGGAATGCAATGTTGAAAACCCTCGAGGAGCCGCCTGACTATGCGTTTTTCATCCTGGCTACCACAGAGCTTCATAAAGTTCCGGAAACCATTAAATCGCGCTGCCAGCGTTTTGAATTCAGACGCATCGAACCGGAACCCATGAAGGAAAGGATACGATTTTTGGCAAAACAAGAAGGTTTTACAATAGAAGGGAGTATTATAGATACGATTGTTCAGGCGGGCGACGGATGCCTACGGGATGCAGAGAGCATGCTTGATCAGCTTGCATCGCTTGGCGAAACAACGATTACGGCTGAATTGGCCGACCTTATCCTTCCGCGCAGCAATCTTCCGAGAGCCGCCGATCTGCTTCTCCTTTGCGCGGAGCGGAATATTGGGGCATCAATGGCCGCGCTCCGCGGTATTTTGGATGAGGGGTTGCCGCCGGCAGGATTTTTGAATGACCTTCTCGCGGTTACACGGAAAGCAATTCAGGCAGAGGATCCCGATGTGCGCGACCGCCTGCAGCAGAGCGATCGTGTCGGACCATCTGTTCTTCGACTGCTCGATGCATATTCCGAAAATGAGCTATCGGATATCGCGCTCTTGCTCATTGAACGCCGAAGGGACATGAAAACGGGCGTGGATCCGGTGTTCGTCCTTGAGCTTTCAATCTTCGCGATTGCCGGAGGCATGCTTCCTCATACCGTGCAAAAAAAAGATCCTGGGCGAGAGAAAGATCCCCCTCAGGGGAAGAGGGACTCTTTAAAAGGCCTGGCAAAAACACATGACGAACAAAAACGAATAGAAAACATAGAAAACGAGGAGAATCCACAAATCCAAACACCGTCGTTCGTACAATTGCATGAGATACGAACGCAATGGAATGCAATTGTCCGCGAGGTGGAAAAACAGAACCGCTCGCTTCCGTTCATCCTGAAAATTACCAGGCCTGAGAGGGTGTACGGACACACGGTCGTATTACGATTCCAATACGCTTTTCACAAGGAAAAAATCATCGGCGATGTAAAGTCAAAACAGCTACTTGAGCAGGCGGGGCGGAACATTCTCGGCATACCCGATCTGTTATTTGATGGCGTAATTTCATCTCCGGAGGATGGCGGTTTGGAAGCGCGCGGATCAGCGCCGGCGGACGTGGTGACGAGGGTTCTCGACACATTTGGCGGCAGCGTTCTCGAGTAACTTCTACACAACCAGAGAGGCGGGAGGCTTTGATCCGGAAACGACGGATTTAATCTTCCAAAGCAGAGGAAGCTTGTGTTTTACTGGGGCGGCAAGGTGAATAATGGATGCGAGGGATTCAACGCCCTCGGCTTTTTTTACAGAACGTTTTCGTTTCGCGAGTGCGTACCCGTATGAGTAATTTGACGAATGACTGCTGAATCCCGTTGCAATAAGGTCGCCCAATCCCGCCGGACCATACGCGGTTTCCGGACGTCCTCCGGCATGTGAAAGAATGATTGACATTTCACGCACAGCCTCCTGTACATACCAGCCGCGAAAATTATCGCCCGCCTGTTTCGCGGCAGCTATGCCGAGACCGATGGCATACACGTTTTTTAACACGCCGCAAAGCGATGCGCCAACAACGTCCGTTGTCGATTGAACATGCAAAGCCGAGTCTTTGAAGAGACCAAGAACGTCCTTGCGGGCATGCGCATGTTTTGATGCCGCAACGCATGCGGCACGTTTTCCCTTTACAATCTCTTCGGCGAGCATGGGACCGCTCAACAGCACCACGGGTTGCGTACGGCGAAAAATTGTTTGCATGCGTTCAGAAACAGTTTGATGCGTTTGTTTGTCCAGTCCCTTGGAAAGCGTCACCAGCACCGTTTGATGACGAAGAAGGCTTCGAATGGAATCGGCCACCCCCTGCAGGCACCATGAAGGAACACACAGAAAAATGATTGAGGCTTTCGGAATGATCGTTTCCAGAGCTTTGCGCGTAGGACATCGTGTCGGATCAATGTCCCAGCAGTCTATGACATGCGCGCGCTGGCGTTTCAAAAGAAACGCGATAGCTTTGCCGATTTCACCCTGACCAATGATGACGATATTCTTTTTCATGTCAGCGAATTATAAAGCAGGAAAGAGGGGGTGGGAAGGAGGGAGTTGGGAGTAAAGAGGACGTGGGGCGTATGGCGTGGGCCGTGAGGTATGAGGCGTTTGGAATATCCAAACCACGCAGTTCCCCGACATAACGCAAAACACCCGCGCATGCGGATGCTTGCATGGCTCGGGGGCAGGGATTCGAACCCCGGTTACTTGGGCCAGAACCAAGCGTCCTACCGCTAGACGACCCCCGAATCGTATGAGCTTGCGTCGGCGAATATACGTGAATGAGCCGTTCTGGTCAACAAGGTTCGCTGTTCCGCAGGAGCTCTGCTGACCCGTTTGCGTCCATGCGTTATACTGTTTGTCGGTATGAAGACCTTTCCGCTTACCTACGATCACGCCAACATGCACGCAAAGCGCTCCGGACGATTTGCTGTTCATCCTTCGGAGTGGGCTCGCATAACGCCTCGTCTTCGCGAAGCGAGAAAGGAAGTGCAAAAACTTGCAAGGTCGGAAGAGCGGGGATTTCTCTCCCTGCCATTCGATCGATCCCTTGAGAAGCAGTGCAATAGCCTCTCTGCCACGCTTCGGCGTTCGTTTTCGGATATAGTCGTTCTCGGGGTAGGAGGATCGGATCTCGGCGCTCGGGCGCTGTTTCAGGCTCTGGAACCCGCGTATCGCGAACGCGCGCGAAAACGCCTCCATCTCCATTTTGCAGGATCGAGCACCGATCCCGATGAGCTGTATCGGCTCCTTCATTCGCTTGATCTCAAACGAACATGCGTAAATGTCATTAGCAAATCCGGTTCAACGCTCGAAACGATGACCGCGTTTCTTGTGTTCCGGAAGGCGCTCATCGACGCCGTGGGGAGGAAAAACGCTTCATCTCATATTATTGCAACCACGGATCCGGAAGAAGGAACGCTACGGGACATCGCGCGGCGTGAAGGATACACAACGCTGCCCATTCCCGCGAATGTCGGCGGACGTTTTTCGGTATTATCAGCCGTTGGATTACTTCCGGCGGCCGCTGCAGGCTATCGCATTGCAGACATCTTATCCGGCGCAAGATTGATCCTTGATCGGTTTCATGAAGAGAGCGTCGGCAACTCGGAGATTCTTGCATATGCAGGACTGCACGTACTCGGCATGGAGCGGAGAAAACAGTGTATTCATGTGCTCATGCCGTATTCCGTAAGACTGGAATCGTTCGCGAAATGGGTACGGCAGCTTGTCGCGGAGAGTCTCGGAAAAAAACAGAATCGACGCGGAGATGTCGTCTACGCGGGTCCTACCCCCGTCGTTTCGATTGGTCCGGAAGACCAGCATTCGCAGCTTCAGCTCTATAGCGAAGGCCCGTTCGATAAAATAATAACGTTTCTTGAAACAAAGCGATTCGATCATGCGTTGCGCACGCCCATGTGTGACGACGCCGTACAGGAACTTGCTGCGTTCGGTGGAAAACGTTTTCAAGATCTTATCCATCTTGAGCGCTATGCGACGGCGGAATCCCTTCGCAGGGACGGAAGGCCGAATGGGACGCTGTTGATCGATCGAATAGATGAACGCTCGTTGGGGGCATTATTCATGTATTTCGAAATCGCCGTGTCCATCATGGGAGAGCTTATGAACGTATACGCATATACTCAACCGGGGGTTGAGGCATCGAAACGCATTATGAAGGAGGGGATGAAACGCCGGAACATGGTATGAGACGTCAACGAGGGGCGCGAAAAACAAAAGATGCAGCAGTTGTCGAAGGGCGCATGGATTTGGCGCCCATAAAACCCCATTTGTCAAAAACGCCGTGGAGAGCGGTTGTCATTACTGTGGGGATTCTCGCTGCCGCGGGCGCAGCTTACGCCATGTATGCATACATATATCCAACGGAATCATTTGAGAGCTCCTTCGTCACGCGGGGCGATCTCAAACGGACAATCAGCGTTACGGGCGAAGTAAAGCCTGTTGCGAGGATCAATCTCTCATTTCAGAGGGGCGGGTCCATCGAATCTATTGCCGTCCGCGCAGGCGAGCGCGTGAAGGCCGGTGACGTCCTCGCGGAATTGCGCGATGCAGATGTGCAGTTTGCCTATCGGAAAGCGCAAAGCCAGCTCCTTGCGGCGAGCGCGAATCTTCAGCTTGCGCTTGCCGGAGAACGCAAGGAAGCCGTAGACGTCGCCAGGAAGAATGTTGCAAAAGCGCAAACGGAGCTCGAGGCCTCTAGAACGGATTTGGAAATTATCCGCCAGCGAACGTCGATTGACATTGCTTCGGCGGAGCAAAAACTGGAGCAAGCGCGACACGAACTCGTCTCCGAATCCCTTGTATTGGATGCAGGCATCACCGACGCATACGACACCCTTCGTGTGGCACTCTTGTCGTCCATCGGCGCTATGACGACGGCGCTCTCGGATGGTGATCAGATTATCGGCGTTGATGACACGGCAACGAACCAGTCGTATAAGCATCTCCTTGGCGTGTGGAGCGGCGGATCCATGGATCAGGCCCGGCTTTCATATGCGCTCGCAAAAACGTCCAAACAGCGAGCCGAATCATCAGTGAACGCTCTTGGCGTTTCGGGGGCAAGAAGCCAGATAGATGATACGGGTTTGCTGGTGGAACAGGCGCTCCTCCTCATCCAGACATATTTACATGATGTTCAGCGCGTGCTGGCATATTCCATTCCCGGGACGGGATTTACGTCTGCGGATCTTGCAAATGCGAAAACAAGAATCCAAACAGATCTTTCATCCGTGAGCGGTGAATTATCGGCCATTCTCACAGCAAAACAGGCGAAAGATCGGGCTGTTCTCAAAAAAAGCCAGTCCGTGCTGGCTCTGGAGGATGCGGTAGATGCGGCGACGATATCGCTTCAATCGACGCGTACGCAATCCATTACGAGCATTCAATCGGCCGAATCGGTGATTGAAACGCGAAAAGCCGCAGTTTCCTCCGCGGAAGCCGATCTTGCGCTTAAAGAATCCCCGCCAAGGGACGTTGAGCTTGCGCCTCTTCGCGCGGCTGTTGCCCAGGCGGAAGCCTCACTCGAACAGGCTAAGGAAGATCTTCAAAAAATACGCATTATCGCCCCTGTCAACGGTACCATCACGGATGTCCCTCCGGAAATCGGAGAACTCGTCCGCGAAAATGAAACCGCCATACGCATGATCGGGGAAGAGGCATTCGACGTTGAGGCGCTCATTCCAGAAGCGGACATTGCCATTGCAAAAACAGGACAGACGGCTGTTCTTACCCTCGATGCATATGGCGAGGGAACGCGTTTTGGAGGGACCGTTCTTTCCATTGACCCGGATCAGACGCTTCTCCGTGATGCCGTGTATTACAAAGCTATTCTTTCGCTGGCGGAGAAAGAGCATGATGTCAGGCCGGGCATGACGGCAAACGTGAGAATGACGGGCACGGTAGCGACACAATCCCTTCTTGTCCCGTCTGCATTCATCCAAACGGAAGGAGATGCAACGACCGTAATGGTGCGGGCCCCAAACGGACAAATCCGAAACGCGCCTGTGGTCATCCTTGCTCGGGGGGATGGAGGAATCGCTGCGATACAGGGCGGCGTTGCCGAGGGCGATGTTGTTCTCAAACGGAGGTAGCCACGCGGAATACGATGTCGTATACTATGTGTCTATGAAGAATACACCACGACCGAAAAAATCGCATTTTAAAGCAGGGCTTATGGCCGGGGCGCTTTTTGGTATCGCTGCCGGCATTTATATGTCCTCAAAACAGGGGAAACAAATGGCAAAACAGCTCCAGAAGCAGTCGACGATGATTCACAAAAGGCTTCAAAGCGAATTAAAAAAACGGAAAACGCTTACGGAAGACACGTATGCCGAAACTATCGATACGGTGTTGGCGTATTACATCAAATCAAAACAAATCGCGAAAACGGAATTACCCGCCCTCCGACGCTATTTGCTTGGGAAATGGCATCTCGTAAAGTCGGAAATGCGCGAGATCCAAGCCGGGGCAACCGGAAAACGCAGCACATAACGCGCGAACGCAAGATCCGTTCGTCTTGTGACAGAAAGGTTCATGCTTTTTAACGTATTGAATACGATCGGAACACTTAGTCTTTGCCTGGTTATATTTGGGCAAGGGTGTGCGCAAAACCGCGTAGCTGATGAATCCGGTTTTCAGCAGAATATTGCTCATGTATCGTCAGAAGAATTGAGGCGGCTTCCCAACGTCCCTTCTGAAATTCACCTTGATCTTATTCGGGAAGGGGGCCCCGGAATAGATGGGATTCCCAGCATCGATCGTCCATTATTTGAAACAGTTGATCAAGCCTCCGCATGGCTGCCAGACGATTCGATAGGCATGCTCGTGAGTTCAGGATCTTCAACCAAATACTACCCGTTTCAGATTCTTGTCTGGCACGAAATTGTTAATGATGAGATTGAAGGCCAGCCGATCATGGTCACGTACTGTCCTTTATGCAAAACAGGCATCGTTTTTTCGCGCATCGTGAACGGATCAGTTCTTACATTCGGCGTGAGTGGGAAGCTCTACGAAAATAATCTCCTTATGTACAACAAAAATGGCGGCCCCACGTCTTTATGGTCTCAAGTGCACGGGCGCGCGGTTGTCGGGGCCCTCATCGGCCAGGAGTTGGAAATACTCCCGCAACTCCATGTGCGGTGGGGGGACATTAAAAGACAATTTTCTGCATCGGGGAATGTCCAGGTTCTGTCGCGTCAAACGGGATTCGTGCGCGATTATGGGAATGAGCCGTACGGGGACTACTATTCAAGCCCGAAAACGCTTTACCCGTTGAAGATACGTGATCCAAGGCTGGATGACAAAACGGAAATGCTCGCTCTTATCATCAACGGCCATGCAAAAGCATATCCGCTCAAAGAAGCGCTTGCTGTGGCGCCGTTTAAGGACATTCTTGGGGGAAAGCGCATACGGATAGAGCGAGATTCTGAGCTACATTCTCTTATAGCGATTGATGATGAAACAAACGAATTGCTGCCGGCTATTGAATCATTCTGGTTTGCTTGGGTCGTCGCTCATCCGGACACCGAATTGTGGCGTGCGGAAGATCGTGAATAGCCCTAGAGCGGGGGACATAGGGGGTATGGCGGGGGAGCGCGCATCCTGTTACTGTATTTGCATGATGCGACGACAAAGGAAATCTATTCTCTTTCTGCTCGGACTTATTTTTTTGGGTGCAGGATGCTGGCCATTCGGACGCGAAACTGCATACATCGAAGCGCCGAAGCTCCCAGATATAACAGTACCACCGACTCTCGAGGGCGCCCGTGCTTCCACGGGCGGACAGGAAGCGACGATCACACCGGAGCTCGATACGGCGCTTTTGGTTGCCGCGCTGCCATCCGAAGCCCGCGGATGCGCGTTGGGGGAGACGCGTGAACAGAGACATCCTGTTCCGTTGCCCGATGGAACGCGATCGGAATACGTCTCGGTCGAGCGCGAATTATTGTGCGATACGGATCCGGGCAAAAATATTCTTCTTTCCATCAGCGACACGAGAGGAATACCTGTTTTAACGGCTTTTTTCGAAGCGTTTCAGGGATACTCGTCAAACGGGTCTCGAAGGTTTTCCTTTCCCGTAGAGGACGAGACTGGATGGGTAACGTATACGGACGATGCGACGGGCCAGAAAAACGGCGTTGGAAGCATGACGATGCTGTATCGGAAAAGGTTTCTTTTGCAGATTGATTCCAGCGGGGCCCTGAATGAGCAGGAACTCATCGATCTCGCCAGATCTTTCCGTTTCGCAAAGCTCCGCTAGCATGAGTAATACGGATATTCTACGTACGACGGAAGGGGATTTGCTCCCGCCGGATTATGAACGAAACCGCGTCTTCGAACTTCTGATCGGAACATACCAAGGGCGGGCCGAGGTTGACGGATTTCATCCGGGAACGAAAGAAGCGATCGAAATATGCCAGAGTGAGTCTTCGGGATCATCGCCAAAGCCGGGGCAAAAACGAAAACTTGCAAGCGACGTGCTCAAACTCATCCTGTTGCGTGATCTCGGCTACATTTCGCGCGGCAGGGTATTCGTAACGAGCCGGGAAATGTACACATGGTGCCAGCAGACAGGCTCTTGGCTCAATGCGGCGCGAAAACAGTATGATATTTCGGTTGAGCTACGCGTTCATGACAATAAAAAGACCAGAAAAAAAGTACGAAACGCGCTCGCGGCGGCGCGAAGGGAAATGCAAAGAGCGGAGGAACAGAAGCGCGATTTATGAGCCGTCGCGTTTCGGCGACTTTATTTTTTTAATACTCACACCGCTTTTTCGCGCATCGATTTTTACGTCATCTCCTTCGGAAATCTCGCCAGAGATAATGCTCATCGCAAGTCCGTCCAGAACATGCTCCTGAATGGCGCGCTTAAGCGGTCGAGCGCCGAATGATGGATCATAGCCCTTTTCCGCGATGAATTTTTTCAGTCCGTCGGTAAAGCTAATGCGAATCCGTTTCGCGGAAAGTCGTTTTGAAACGTCCGCGAGCTGTAAATCCACGATTTGTGCGAGATGATCCTTGTTCAAGGCGTCAAATACCACGATTTCGTCGATACGGTTCAAAAATTCCGGTCGAAATTGTTCTTTGACAAGCGCAAGCACGCGGGAACGCAGCGAATCGTTCCATGCCCGATCGTCGCCATCCTTAAATCCTATCTCGCGCTTCCCGGTTCCCCAGTCCAAAATAATTTCCGAACCGACATTCGAGGTCATGATGATAATGGTGTTTTTAAACGAAACAACGCGCCCTTTGCCGTCCGTCAGCCGCCCATCGTCCAAAACCTGCAGCATGGCGTTAAAAACGTCGGGATGCGCTTTCTCAACCTCGTCCAATAGAACGACGGAGTAGGGACGTCTTCGAATTTTTTCCGTCAGTTGACCGCCTTCGTCATATCCGACATAGCCGGGCGGCGACCCAATCATGCGTGAAACCGCATGCTTTTCCATGTATTCGGACATATCAATGCGAACCATGGCGTCTTCGTCATTGAACATGATTTCAGCAAGCGCCTTAGCCAACTCCGTTTTGCCGACGCCTGTTGGGCCAAGGAACAGGAACGTGCCGATCGGACGCTTTTCTTCGCTTATGCCTGCGCGGGATCTCCGCAGGGCATTGGATACGGCGCGTACGGCCTGTTCCTGATTCACCAGCCGCTTGTGCAGCTCCGATTCGAGGTTTGCGAGCTTTTCCGTTTCGCTCTGAAGCATGCGTCCTGCCGGAATCCCCGTCCATCGCGACACAACCTGCGCGATATCTTCTTCCGTTACGGCATCACGAAGCAAGCCGCGCTTTCCCTGAAGGGAATAAAGGGCCTCTTCCCCGGCGCGCAGTCGTTTTTCGAGATCGGGAATTTTTCCGTATCGAAGTTCGGACGCCTGTTCAAGGTCACCCCGCCGTTCCGCGATATCCGCAGCGCTCTTCGCTTCCTCTATTTCCTTCTTTAGCTTTGCATTTGAAACCAAAACCTCCTTTTCCGCGGACCAGGTAAGTTCGAGCTGATGCGCGTGTTCCGACACTTCGGCAAGATGACGTTCGATATCCGAAAGGCGGACTTTTGCCTCCGAGTCCTTTTCCTTGGAGAGAGCGCGCTTTTCTATTTCCAAGCGTGTTTGTTCGCGCTTGAGCTTGTCGAGCTCTTCCGGCTGGGATTCCACCTGCATTTTGAGCGCGGCGGCCGCCTCATCGATGAGATCAACGGCTTTATCCGGCAAAAAACGGTCGGTGATGTATCGAGAGCTTAACTCTGCCGCCGCGACAATAGCGGAATCCGTTATGCGAATGCCGTGATGCGTTTCATACCTCTCCTTAATGCCGCGCAGAATAGCGACCGTATCCTCGATCGTGGGTTCATCGACATACACGGGCTGAAAGCGGCGTTCGAGCGCGGAATCCTTTTCTATGTATTTTTGATATTCCTTTAGTGTCGTTGCGCCGATTGTACGGAGCTCGCCGCGCGCCAAGGCGGGTTTGAGCATATTCGAAGCATCGAGGGAATTTCCGTCTCCGGAGGCACCGGCGCCGACTAGCGTATGGAGTTCGTCGATAAACAAAAGAATCTTTCCGTTCGAAGCCTCGATTTCCTTTATAACTGACTTGAGTCGTTCCTCGAATTCGCCGCGAAACTTCGTTCCCGCCACCAAGGAACCGACATCGAGCGCAACAATATCGCGGTTACGAAGCGTCTCCGGAACATCGCCGCTTACCACGCGCTGCGCCAAACCCTCGGCAATGGCTGTTTTTCCGGTTCCGGCTTCGCCGATTAATACGGGATTGTTTTTTGTGCGTCGGCTCAACACCTGAATTACGCGGCGAATTTCATCATCACGGCCGATAACGGGATCCAGCTTGTCCTTCCGGGCGAGATCCGTGAGATTTTTTGTGTACTTCTCGAGAGCCTGATATTTCGTTTCCGGTTCGGGACTGTCGACTTTCGAAGTACCGCGAACGTCTTTCAACGCTTTTAATATCGCATCCGTCGTTACGCCGTAGTGATTTAACAGCGATCCGGCGGCATCATTCGAATCCGCAAGCGCGAGCAAAAGATGTTCCGTAGAAATAAATTCATCTTTAAAATGCTCGGCCGCATTGTTCGCATTCGCGAAAACGCGCGTGAGAGATTGCGATATGTATATTTGGCCGATGCCGCCGGCCTCCGCCTCCATCTTCGTCATACGCATGAGCCCACGTTCAATTTGGGATTTAATGGAGGGCACATCCGTCTGCAGCTTTTTGAGAACAGACAGGACGACGCCGTCTTCCTGATTCAGAAGCGCGGCGAGAAGATGAAGAGGCTCGAGCGCCTGCTGGCCGTTCTCGGTGGCAATGGCATGGGCAAGTTGAATGGCCTCCTGAGATTTTGTCGTAAAATGCTGGGGGTTCAGATTCATAACATATGTATTTTAGCACTCTAGTATGATGAGTGCTAATTGTCAAGGCGCATATACATATTTCTTACGCTGTTTCAAGTCATTTGTTATGATGCTTGCCATGCAACGCGTGCGTATTTCAGATATTGCTCTTGGCGGACTTGCCCTTCTCGTTGTTATAACCGGAGTTATGTTGTTTTACGGGGGCGTGAATCGCTTTGCTTCCGGGATCACCATTGCCGGCCTGCTTGTTCTCGTCATTGTTATTGATGTCCTCAAAGACGTCTATGGAACCATCCTTGCCGTTTTGGCGTGCTTGCTCGTTCTTTTGCTAAGCGGCGCCTTTATTGCCATCGGCCTTGTTACAGCATGGCCATTCGGCCAATTCACATATACGGGCCTCCTTGGTTGGGAAATCCAAGGACTTGTTCCATGGACAATACCTGTCTTTTGGCTCCTGCTATCTATCGTGTCATTTGCGCATACGGAACCCGTCGCCCTTCCGGAGAAAAAGCCGTATGCTTCACTCTTTTCGTGGGCATTCGATGCCGCATTGCTCGCAACCTTCCTTGACGCTGTTTTTGAGCCCGTGTTCGCGTTCATGGGATTCAAGGTTTTTCAGATTTCCCAGGGCTTTCAAGGCATCCCGCTCCAGCATTATCTGGGCTTTTTCATGATTACCTTTCTTTTGCAAGCGCTTCTTCTTGCCGTGCTCAAGCGGAACCCCGTCCCCGCAAACTCGATGCGCTCCTTTACCGTTACCATGCTTCTCCTTCTTGTTCTTGCTATGCTCGTGTCTCTGAAAAATGGCCTCGCATTTTCTTTCGGGCTTGGGCTTGTTCTTGCGTTGTGGCTTGTTTGGAAACAACGTGAATACGCGAAAAAAACCATAGTCGTGCCCGTATGAACCAGCGTATTCTTTCCCAAGACGCGTTCCGTAAAAGATTCAATAGGGACTTCGAGGAATTCACCCGCTATCACCGGCAAAAAACGCCATTGAGGGATCGGGCGGTTTCACAGCTGATTGCGCAAGCGTGCAGCATGCTTTTAACGTCTGGAAAGCGTATCAGGCCGTATCTTGCGTATGCATCATCCTCCTCATCCGGGGCACCGCTCGATGAGGCGATAAAACTCGGAATCGCGCTTGAACTTTTTCACGGGTACGCCATTGTCCATGACGATATTATCGACCAGTCCGACATGCGGCGGGGAGTAGCGACCATTCATGCGTATTTCGCAACCCATCATGAACAAAAACACTGGCTAGGAAGCGCGCAACGTTTCGGGGAAGCATTCGCCATTCTTGCGGGCGATTTGCTCATGGCGTGGTCGGATCTAGCGCTTCGATATGTCTCGACGGGAAAAGCGCAAAAGAACATTGAGAGAACATGGGATGACATGAAAGAAGAGGTTATCCTCGGCCAGGCGTTGGACGTTTCCATCGGCGCGAATGCCAAACGCCCGTCACGTGCGAATCTTATGCATATGCTTGCCGTTAAAAGCGGCAGATATACCATTGGACGTCCCATGCTCCTTGGCTATGCGCTCGCGAATGCTGCCGTCCGCGAAGAAACAGTTATGCGTATTGCAGAGCCTCTCGGAATCGCATTTCAAATACAGGACGATGCATTGAGCAGTTTTGGCGATGCGCACACCATCGGTAAACCCGTGGATGCAGATATGCGGGAGGGAAAGATGACCCTTCTCGCCTTTGAGACGATGCGACGGCTTTCTCCCGCCAAGGAACGCATATGGGAGAAAGGGTTCGGAAAGCCGGAAGCGTCCACCCGGGCCATCAATGACGCAAAGAATCTTATGGTGACATCGGGCGCAAGAACCTATGTTGAAACGCTTGCGGAACAGCTCATCGAGCTTAGCATGGAGCGCGCCGCGGATTTACCGGACGGAGGCTCATGGTTTCTCGACTTTGCGTCGAGGATGCGTCATCGTACCGCCTGATATGCCCGGCATTCTTTCTATCGTCGCAACGCCGATCGGAAATCTCGATGATATCTCCGCCCGCGCCATACGCACTCTGAAGGAAGCGTATCGCATAGGCTGCGAAGATACGCGCGTTACGGGAAAACTTCTGCATGCCTACGGCATACACACAGCGCGCGTGTCCCTGCACCAGCATTCATCGGACGCGCGCCTGCGATCGTTTCTTCAGGAGGCGGAGCGCGGTTCTCGTATCGCCTACGTGAGCGATGCCGGCACGCCCGGGGTGAATGATCCCGGCGGACGACTTGTCGAAATGGCCTATGAGCTCAATATTCCTTTGGAGGTCATTCCGGGGCCTTCCGCTCTTACGGCAGCCATATCTATATGCGGATTTCCCATGGAACGTTTCACCTATGTCGGATTCCTTCCGCAGAAGAAACGGCGCTCGGCGATGATCGCGGCAATGGGCGCTCGCGACGATGCGACAGTGTTTTTTGAATCCACGCATCGTATTCATAAAACGCTGGAAGATCTTGCGAATGTACTTGGAGAACGGACGCTGTATGTTGGAAGGGAGCTTACAAAACTGCACGAAACGCATGTGCGCGGTACGGCAAAGCACGCGCTCGAACGGCTTGCATCGTCGAGCTCAAAGGGCGAATTCGTTATTGTCGTATCTCCAAAACCTTGATGAAACGCGGGTGGCAAGGTACTGTTTTCGCCCAATGCTATGGAGAAATTTTTCATCACCACGCCCATCTATTACGTGAATGACAAACCGCATATTGGACATGCGTACACCACATTCGTTTGCGATACTCTGGCAAGATACTATCGGATGCTCGGCGCGCGCGTGCTGTTTTCTACTGGCGTCGATGAGAACAGCCAAAAGAATATCGAGGCGATGATCGCTGCCGGCGAAAGCGACATTGCCCGGTATTTAGACAACATGGCAGGTCTGTGGAAACAGTCCTGGGATGATCTCGGGATCCGTTACGATGCATTCATTCGAACGACGGAACAGCGCCATGTAAACGCCGTCCAACGCTTCTGGCGCGCCGCAATGGAGACGGGGGATATTTATAAGAGTGTGTACAAAGGGATGTATTGCACGGGCTGTGAAGCATTCAAAACGGAATCGGAAACCGAAAACGGCGCATGCGTTCTTCATCCGAACAAGCCGTTGAAACCCATCGAAGAGGAGAACTATTTTTTTAAATTGTCGGCATATCGCGATCGTCTGTTGGAGCTGTACTCGCAAAGTCGGGAATTCGCCATGCCGGAAGCGCGCCGCAACGAAATACGAAACTATGTAGAAAACCATCTTGCCGATATTTCCGTTTCGAGGTCCTCGTCATCGCTAGAGAGCGGCATTCCCGTACCGGACAACGATTCCCAGCGTATCTATGTATGGTTCGACGCGCTGATTAATTATCTCACGGTCGCAGGGTACGGTTCGGACGACCGCGAGACGGAACAGTGGTGGCCGGCGGATGCGCATATTGTCGGAAAAGATATCATCAAGTTCCACTGCGCATTGTGGCCGGCCATGCTCTGGTCTGCCGCGAAAACGGACCCTTTGCTGAAAAAGATGTCCGAGAAGGGGAAGCTTATTCCTCGGACGGTGTTTGCGCACGGTTTTTTTACAATAGATGGCATAAAAATCTCCAAATCTCTTGGCAATGCCGTTGATCCGCGCGATCTTATTCCTGCATACGGACTTGATGCAATCCGATATTTTCTTATGCGCGAAATTCCGTTCGGCGAGGACGGAGATTTCTCTCGCAAAAGGCTCGAAGAACGTTATGTTTCTGATTTGGCAAATACGCTCGGAAATCTCCTGCACCGGGCTATATCGATGTCACGGAGATACTTCAACGGTATGACGCCAAACGTGGACCTCGTGCGCGCCGGCGCTTCCCCGAATGCAAGCGTGTGGGACGGCGCAGCAGGCCTTCGAGATCTCGAAAGCCGGTATGACGGTTTTATGCAGGAGTTCCGCATCGATCTTGCGCTTGAGCGCCTATGGGCGGCGGGAGAAATCAAGGCGTCCGGCTTGTTGCAGGCGAATAAATTCGTGGAAGAAACAAAACCGTTCCAGCTCGTGAAAGATGACGCGATGAAGGTGGGGGAAATTCTCTATGCTCTCCTGGAAGCATGCAGGCATTATGCATGGCTCTTGGCGCCAGTCATGCCGGAAACAGCAAAGGCTATGATCGAATCTCTGGGGCAGAAATTTGACATTGAATCAAAAAAATCCCTTGAAGAGTTGCGCCAATGGGGAGGTTTACCCATGGATACGCCTCTTCCCGAGCCGAAACCGCTTTTTCCAAAACGTGAAGCAACGTCATAGCGCGTTACGGTTCGCTCCGCTATACTCGCCTCATGCTGATACTCGAAATCCTCGTTCTCATCGTCCTGATCGCGTTCATAGCGAACGGATATCGTTCAGGCGCCATTGAAACCCTTGGACGCGTTGTGGGCGCCGTCGTGGGATTTATCGTTGCACGCGCATATTCAGGCGCGCTGTCATACGTCCTTGCGTCCTTTTTGCCAGAGCAATGGGCTGACATTGCCGCGTTCATTGCGATCTTTTTCCTCGTGGATCAGGCTATCGGCATGCTTTTCAGGCTTGCGGAACGCGTGCTGAAAATCCTTACAAGACTTCCGATTCTCAAACAGTTGAACGAGTATCTGGGAGCGATCTTTGGATTTTTCGAAGGTGTCGTCATTATCGGCGGTATCAGCTGGGTGTTAAAGCAATCCGGGGGCATCGAGGGCACGCAAGTATTGAATCAACTTCGAGTTGTGGACTATATCGATACCGTTTTTGAAAAGGTTATCGTCAAACTCCTGTGAAGCCGTCGCTCATCGACACGCACTGTCATCTTCATGTTCCTACATACCATGAGGACCGCGATGCGGTTCTTTTGAGAATGAAGAAGAAGAACATTTGGGCGATCACGGTAGGAACAACTCTTACAACATCCCAAGAAGCGATTGCGCTCGCTGAGCGTCAGAAGGATGTTTTTGCAGCGGTGGGGTATCACCCGGAACATCTGACGAGTTCGTTTCATGATGAACTCGAAGGACGGGATACACTGCCATATCAAGCGAAGCGTATCAGGGAACTGGCGAAATCCAGCGCGCGCGTGGTCGCGATAGGGGAGACGGGGCTCGATTTTTTTAGGATCGATGCCGATCGCAGCCGGGAAGAAGCCATGCGCCTCCAAGCGGATGCGCTATGTGACCACATTCGCATTGCCCATGATATTGGATTGCCCGTGATTATGCATTGCCGCGACGCATTCGGCGAACTCGCCAGCATTGTGCAAAACGAGCAAAGGAACGGATGCGCGATACAAGGGGTTGTCCATTGCTTTACGGGAACATGGGAAGATGCGAAGCCGCTGCTGGACCTTGGCCTCTATCTTTCGTTTACCGGCATTATCACGTTTCCGCCCAAGAAATCGGAAAAACCGGAGAACTCTATTCGTCGCGTTATCGAACGCATGCCTGCGGATCGCGTATGCGTGGAAACGGATGCTCCATGGCTTACACCCGTGCCGTATCGGGGAATGCGCAATGAACCATCGTATGTTTCTTGTGTCGCAAACGAAATTGCGCGCTTGAGAGGTGTATCGGAAGCAGAGATCGGGCGCATCACGACCGAAAATGCCGCGCGTCTTTTTTCTCTTCCATTGCCTTGACAGGATCGCCAGCCTTCCATAGATTCTTGACGCACATTGAAAGGAGCCTCGCGTGAAAAAACGTTGCCTTGTCGTTGATGTCGACGGGACGAAGTACCGGTGGCAGCTGTTCCATGACTGGATCGCCGGTATGGTGCAGTTTGGGTTTCTGCCGAAATTCGTCCTGGCGAGGGCCGAAGAAGAACTTCAGGCCTATCGCGACCGCCAGGGAAGCTTTAAAGATTTTTTGGACGTCCAACTGGAAGCGTATCAAGGCCATGCGCGCCTCAAGGGCATTCGCGTACGGGACGCGCAGTGGGTGGCGAAACAAGTCATCGCAGAAAAAGGCCGCCGCGTCCATGTGTTCGTGCGCGAGCTCATGGAGCATGCGCGCGACCTGGGATTCATGATTGCCTTCATCTCCGGTTCACCGCTCGAAGTGGTCGAAGCATTGGCAGCCGAAGACGATGTCGATATCGTCTTCGGCACCGAACATCCCCGTGAAGGCGGGTATTACACCGGGGGCGATCCCAAGGTCTGGGCCATGGCAAAACATGAAGCCCTCGACATCATCGTGAAGGAACACGGCGTGGACTTGTCGTCATCCATTGCGATCGGTGACAGTGAGGGCGACATCCCTGTTCTCGAACGCGTCGCGTACCCCATCTGCTTCAATCCGAATGAAACGCTGTATCGAGCGGCCAGAGCCTCATCCAACCGATGGCCCGTTGTCATTGAACGCAAGCTCGTGTATGTCGAAAGCTGGACGGAGCGGAAGATGCGCAAAGAGGCCTTTTTGAGGGAAATTCTTCCTGAAGAATTGGGCGTCGCCCTTGAAGCGAGGCTCAGAAATCTCAATCTCATCCCGTAAAGGGGACCGCCCGAATCACGCTGGTGACAAGGGCGGTTTTCAAAAATACGGAATTTTTGCTGTCAAGCGAAAGACATCTTGCTTTTCTCCCAAATTTCCGCTTCTCGGCCGTCTCGGACGGCCTTGATTTTTTTAATAATCAACCGTATACTCCCCGCGTCATTTTTATGGAGAACCGAACGGAGCGGAAAAAAGACATCGGTTATGGTGAGGCGCTCGGCATGGTCTGGGACGTGCTCATTACGCTTCTCGTAAGCACCTTCCTCTTCGCCCTTGGAGGACGCTGGCTCGATGTTCGGTACGGAACGGGCTGGGTATTCACCGTCAGCGGATTCGTTCTCCTTATCCTCGTCGGATGGAGGATTATCCATAAAAAAGGCGCTTCCATTGCAAAACGCATGGATGAAACAGGAACAAAAAAGAAACCGGAAGAAACGCAATGAATATACCACTGTTCGCAGAACCCATCGCCTCCATCGGAGGATTCAGGATTACAAACGCATTTATCAATGCCACGTTTTTAAGCGCAGCGCTCATAGCGTTTGCGTTCTTCTTCCGCGCAAAAATTTCTCTCATTCCCGGGAGACTGCAGACGGGTTTAGAAATGCTGTTCGAGCTTTTACTGAATACGTTCGATCAGGTTACGGGTGATCCAGCCAAAACAAGGCGGTTTTTTCCTTTTGTCGCAACGCTGTTTTTCTTTATTCTCTTATCGAATTGGCTCGGTCTTCTGCCGGGCACGGGATCGCTCGGCATCTATCAACTTCATGAAGGCAATGTGGAATTGATTCCGATTCTCCGATCAGCGGCAGCTGACCTAAACCTCACGCTTGCCCTCGCTCTGCTTTCCGTGGTTACTTCGCATGTGGTGGGTATGCTGACGGTGGGATTTTTCGTCCATTGGAATAAATTCATCCAGCTCGGGACGCTCTGGCAGGCTCTCAAGACAAAAAATATTCTCACCATCTTTACCGCCATCATCGAGCTTGGCGTTGGCCTGATAGAACTTATTTCAGAAGCCGCAAAGGTTCTGTCGCTTTCCCTGCGGTTATTCGGCAATATTTTTGCCGGTGAAGTCCTGATTACCGTGCTTTCGTCAATTCTCGCCTTTATCCTCCCCCTGCCGTTCATGGGGCTTGAACTCATCGTCGGCGTTGTACAGGCCACGGTCTTTTCCATGCTCACCCTTGTATATCTCTCTATGCTTACCGAACAACCGACGCATGATGAACACAAAGACGATCCCGTCACGGAAGCGCTGGAAGGGGAAACGCTCCTTGGCGAACCCGCGCTCCATACAGAATCCCTTACATGATGGGGCATTGCGGATTCTGCAGGGAGACGCAGAGTCCATAATTCCTTATCTATTCATTCACGTCATTCACGCACGCATATGAATCCAGAAACAATGATTCCGCTTGCAAAAGCCATTACGATGGGATTGGGAAGCATCGGGCCCGCACTTGGCATTGGCCTGCTTGTGTCAAAAGCCATGGAAGCCATCGGACGGAATCCAGAAGCATCCGGCAAGATTTTCGTTCCCATGCTCCTTGGCGCTGCTTTTGCGGAGGCTATCGCCATTTACGCCCTTGTGGTTGCATTCACCATATAACGATCGGAGGTTCCCCATGATCATAGGGAAACGATACGGCTTGTATGAATATTATCGAAGCTGCGTACGCCGCCGAAGAAGCGGCTGAACATGCGGATCCGAGCGTGCTCGGGATGTTCGGCGTTGACTGGTCATTGCTCGCCGCACAGCTTCTGAATTTCGGCATTCTCCTGTTCGTCCTGCATAGATGGGTATACAAACCACTGCTCAAAACCATCGATGAGCGCCGAGAGAATATCGAAACAGGTCTGCGCCAGTCCAAAGAGGCAGAAACAGCTCTTCGGGAAGCCGAGGCCCGTCAGCAGGCCGTGCTTACGGCAGCCCGCAAAGAGGCAACCGTCATCGTCGATGATGCGAAAAAGAGGGGTGAACAAGAAAAAGAACGCAGGCTCAAAGCGTCGAACGAGCTTATTGAGTCAAAGCTTCAGGAAGCGAAACATCAAATAACGCTGGAAAAAAAGGCAACGGAAGTAGCCGTAAAGCAGCACGTCGCCGACCTCGTTGCGGACGCTTCGGAAAAAGTCGCGGCTCTGGGGCTGAAGGAGAGCCAGCAGCGATCGCTTATTGAACAGGCTCTTCGGGAACTCGAACAGACGAAGCTATGAGCACCATGAGCCTGCGCAGTATCGCTGAAGCATACGTTTCCGTTCTTCCAAAACACACGGATGCGGTTCAGGAAATTTCCCGCGCGACGGATATATTAGCTTCCGTGCCAGAACTGAGGGCTTTCGTTGGTGATGCATCCATACCCGTGGAAGATCGGCTGCAGGCCATACGGCTCGCATGCCCCTCTCTTTCCAAAGAAACGGTAAATGTTCTGCTTCTTCTTGGAGAACATGGAATGCATCGGGATCTAGACAGGTTTCTTCTTCACGTCACACGCGAATCCGCCGTGCTCCATAAACTCCGCTACGCGACGGTGACTTCCGCCGTCCGCATGAAACAGCAGGAACAGCAAAAACTTGAAGCCATCCTATCGGAAAAACTAAAACGAAAGGTTCGCGTCACCTATATGGTGGACACCGCCATTCTGGGAGGACTTCGCATCTCCCTGGATGACTGGCTATTCGACGCAAGCGTCCAAGGACGCCTTCACCGACTTCGCCTCGCCCTTCATACGACCTGATCATTATGTCTGAAAAACTCTCCACAAACGCACAGGACATTGTCGCGCAGCTGAAAAAACAAATCTCTTCATTCGCTGCTACCGCGGCCGCAGAAGAAACAGGCCGGGTCCGCCAGGTTGGCGACGGCATTGCTTCGATTTCGGGGCTGTCAAAAGCAAGCGCCATGGAAATGATCGAATTTGAAAACGGAATCGTCGGCGTGGCACTGAACCTTGAAGAAGACGTGGTAGGGGCCGTTATTCTGGGACGGACGGAAGGTATTGAAGAAGGGCAATCCGTAAAGGCGACAGGACGAATTTTGAGCATTCCTGTGGGAAAAATGATGACGGGCCGAGTGATAAACCCCCTTGGAGAGGCTATTGACGGAAAAGGAAAGATTTCATCCAAAGAGCTGTATCCCATAGAAAAAGTTGCACCGGGCGTGATGACGCGCGAGCCGGTAAACCGCCCGCTCATGACCGGCATCAAGGCGATTGACTCCATGATCCCCATCGGCAGGGGACAGCGCGAACTTATTATCGGCGACCGCCAAACAGGAAAAACAGCGATAGCCGTCGATACGATTTTGAATCAAAAAGGTCAGAGCGTGCATTGCATATACGTCGCCATCGGCCAGAAAGAATCCAAAGTGGCGAAAATCGTCCAGAGACTCAAGGACGAAGGAGCCATGGACTACACCACGGTTGTGGTCGCGGGCGCATCGGACCCCGCCTCTCTGCAGTTCATTGCTCCGTATGCCGGCGTTACCATTGGAGAATGGTTCATGGATCGCGGCGAGGATGTCCTCGTTATCTACGACGATCTGTCAAAACACGCATGGTCCTATCGGGAATTCTCCCTGCTTCTCCGCCGTCCGCCGGGACGCGAAGCGTATCCGGGAGACGTGTTCTACCTTCACTCGCGTCTGTTGGAACGCGCGGCTCGCAGAAACGCACAACATGGCGGCGGATCCATTACGGCGCTTCCAATCATCGAAACACAGGCGGGCGACGTGTCGGCGTATATTCCCACGAATGTCATTTCCATTACGGACGGGCAGATTTACCTCGAAAGCGACTTATTTTACAAAGGCATACGCCCAGCAGTAAACGTGGGCCTTTCCGTGTCCCGCGTAGGAGGCGCGGCACAAACAAAAGTCATGAAAAAGGTATCCGGTCAGCTTCGGCTGGACCTGGCCCAATTTCGTGAACTGGAGGCCTTTTCACAATTCGCGACCGATCTCGACGAAACCACTCGCAAACAGATCGAGCGGGGACGCAGAACCGTTGAAGTTCTCAAACAAGGACAATATCAGCCCATGGAAATGTCCCATCAGGTTGCCGTTATTTATGCGGTTACAAAGGGCTTTCTGGACGTAATTCCCGTAGAACGGGTCCTTGAATGGGAGCAGGGATTCCACGCACACCTGGATGCAAGCGAACAGGATCTCATAGAAACGCTCAGGGAGAAAGCCGTCCTCGACGAACGTACGGAAACCCTCCTAAAACAAGCGATAGAACGGTGGAATTCGATGTTTTTGTAAGCCTAAAGATCGGAGAACGTTACATGGGAAAGGGCTAAGGGAACGGATGACGGGTAAATGGCATTTGGCTTACAGACCTACGGACCTACGATCTTACAGACCTAAGGGCTAAGGGGAAATAATGGTCCCCCTACGCAACTACGTACTCTCCCCCCTACTCCCTCCTCCCTCATTCTATCGCAACCTTCCCTATGGCCGTTTCAACAAGACTCATCAAACGACGCATAAAATCCATTGCGAACACGAAAAAAATCACCAAGGCAATGGAGCTTGTTGCTGCTTCAAAAATGAAAAAGTCCGTTGAATTGACCATTTCCTCGCGCGGATACGCAAACGATGTCCGCACGCTAGTGAGCGAAATCATGCATACGGTGGATCCCGAGGCGCATGCAATGCTGACGGGGCGAATGGATGCAACAGGAGAGCGCAAGATAACAGCCCTGCGTACCCTTGTCCTCGTATGCACGTCGGATCGCGGTCTCTGCGGAAGTTTTAATGCCCAAAGCCTGAAAAAAGCGTTCGAATTTATCCGATCGCGTTCCTCGGATGACATACGCATCGTTACCGTCGGACGACGCGGAGAACGAGCCTCTCGGCGGGCAGGCTTTTCAATTGCAGCCTCTTTTGATGCGATCTCAAGCGCTCCAAGTTACGCTGCGGCGAAACCCGTCGGAGATTATGTCACAGAAGAATTCGCGAATGGCAAAGTGGATCGGGTTTTTATGGTGTATATGGATTATCGCGACGCCATGAGCCAGATACCGACCATTGAACAGCTGTTGCCGATTATTCCGGAGACAACGGAATTGTTCAGCGCAAGCGACAACGTCTCCGGGATTACGTTCGAACCGAATCCTTCGCGGGTTCTGGATGAACTGCTCCCGAGACTCGTTGAAATGCGCGTGTATCAGGGACTTCTTGAATCCTCCGCTTCAGAACATTCCGCACGGATGATCGCCATGCGAAGCGCTACGGATAATGCGAATACCATGCTCGATGAACTCACCCTTACGTATAACCAGGCGCGCCAGGCGGGGATTACGCAGGAAATTTCGGAAATATCCGCCGGCAAAGCAGCGCTTGAATAGGAAATGTATCTTGATACTCCCCACTTCTCACCCTCAAAATATATGAAACAAGGAATGATCACACAAATTATCGGCCCGGTCGTTGACGTCAGATTTGATGACGGTTTACCGGCAATTTATCATGCGCTGCGCATCGAACGGAAAGGTAAGCCGGATCTCATTCTCGAAGTGGAGCAGCATGTCGGCGGGGGCGTGGTTCGGACAATCGCCATGGACTCGACGGACGGATTGCGCCGTGGCGAACCTGTCACGGATACCGGTGCGCCCATTTCCATTCCCGTGGGGAAAGAAACTCTGGGGCGCATGTTCAATGTTATCGGAGAACCCATTGACGAAGCCGGGGCCGTCAAAGCAAAAAAAACCTTTCCCATACACCGGGAAGCTCCGCCGTTCACGGCACAGTCCACGGCATCGGAAGTGCTGGAGACGGGAATTAAAGTCATCGACCTCATTTGTCCGTTCCTTAAGGGAGGAAAAGTCGGTTTGTTCGGCGGCGCAGGCGTTGGAAAAACCGTTATCATCATGGAGCTCATCCGGAATATTGCCACGGAACACGGAGGATTTTCCGTCTTTTCCGGCGTAGGGGAGCGTACCCGAGAAGGGAATGACCTCTACCGTGAGATGAAAGAATCGGGGGTGATCGACAAAACGGCTCTCGTGTTCGGCCAAATGAACGAGCCGCCGGGCGCACGCGCGCGTATCGGTCTTACAGGACTTACCATGGCGGAATACTTCCGAGACGAGGAAAAACAGGATGTCCTGTTGTTTGTAGATAACGTGTTCCGATTTACGCAGGCGGGTTCGGAAGTATCCGCGCTCCTCGGCCGCATTCCTTCGGCCGTAGGCTATCAGCCGACGCTCGCCACGGAAATGGGCGCCATGCAGGAACGCATCACATCAACGAAAGACGGCTCCATTACATCGGTGCAAGCCGTGTATGTTCCCGCCGATGACCTTACGGACCCGGCGCCGGCAACAACATTCGGACATTTGGATTCTACCGTCGTGCTTGCGCGATCCCTTGCGGAGCTCGGCATTTACCCGGCCGTGGATCCGCTGGATTCGACCTCGACCATTCTTGATCCTCAAATCGTTGGAGAAAAGCATTATGCAGTTGCGCGCGGTGTCCAGCGCGTGCTCCAGCGATATAAGGATCTTCAGGACATCATTGCCATTCTCGGCATGGAAGAATTATCCGAAGATGACAAAAAAACCGTCGCCCGGGCGCGAAAAATCCAAAAATTCCTTTCACAGCCGTTCTTTGTCGCAGAAGTCTTCACGGGAAATGCCGGAAAGTATGTACCGCTCGAGGATACCATACGCGGGTTTGAAGAAATCCTCGAAGGAAAGCATGATGATAAGCCGGAACAGGCGTTCTACATGAAGGGCGGAATTGATGAGATTGGGAAGTAGGGTGGCGTAGGACGTAGTGCGTGAGTCATGCGGGTGGGATGCGAAGAGTACGTAGGACGTCGTTGCATGGTTGCGTAGGAGGACATCATTCTACCCGAACCCGAACCAGTTCCCTTTTACCATTTACTAAAAGCTGTCATCTGCAATCTTCCCCATAACCCGAGATCCCGTTCCCTTATTCGCCCAGAGACTCATTACCATGAATATCCTGTTTAAACTCGTTACCCCCGAACGCACTGTCTTCCAGGAAGACGTTCTTTCGGTAACCCTTCCCACGGAAGACGGAGAAATCACGATTTTGCCAGGACACATCGATCTCGTATCAAAACTCAAACCGGGCGTGGCAGAGCTCCGCAGGTCGGACGGATCGCTTGAGGAGGTTGCTGTGAGCGGCGGATTCATTCAGGTTCTGAACGGATCTCGCATTACCGTGCTGGCTGATACGGCAGAGCGAGGTGAGGAACTATCCCTCGAGGTCATTGAACAGGCAAAAGCAAGAGCCGAGGCCGTTATGAAAGAAAAAATTGCGGCAGGGGACATAAGTTATGCGGATTCGGCGGCGCACCTTGAACGGGAGCTGGCACGATACAAAGCTGCCATGCGTTACGCGAGACGCAGGGGAATTCGCACGTCAATGCATCCATCAACGGGCGCATAGAGGCGCATGTTCCGCCACGCCTCCTTTACGGATTTGCCATTTCCGCTTTTACTGTTCCTATGCGCTGCTTTATCGCTATCCCGCTGGCAGACGAACTTCGAGACCTTCTTTCGGCCTCTCTTTCATCTTCGGACAGGCCGAGAAGCGTGAGGCGCATTGATGACGCTCTCTGGCATCTAACCGTCGCATTTCTCGGGGACATTGTGGAGGGCTCTATTCCAAAAATCATCAAAGCCCTCTCCTACATACGGGACTGTCCGGGTACCATTGCTCTCCATTCATTTGAAACCTTTCCGGCGCATCGCCGGTCTCTCATCGTAGCTGCCGGATCAGCCGAACCCGCAGGGGATTGGAATGCATTCGTTCAGGATATCCGGAATGCCGTTCGTCCGTATGCGCCAGGTATGGACGAGAAGGCCTGGCATGCGCATATTACCCTCTGTAGAGCGAACAAGAATGAAATGTTGCCTCCTTGGCGCAAGGATTTCGGCCCTGTCACATGGAAGCCCGGCGGATTTGCTCTAATTCAAAGCACTCTGTCAGAAACAGGTCCTATCTACAGAACCCTTCATGAATTCCCTTTCAAGCATTGAGCTATTCGGCGTTCCCGTGGAAAGCGCAGAACCGGATGCGCTCATTTCGTTCCTCCGTTCATCTGACCGTCGTATGTGGATTGTCACGGCGAACCCTGAAATTCTGGTACATGCGCAAAAACACCCCGAGTACGCACGCACCCTGCGCGCAGCGGATATGAGACTCGCGGATGGATTTGGCATCGTTCTTGCCGGTCTGCTGTATGGAAAACGCATTCGACGATTGCCCGGCGCGGACTTGGCAGAGGCGCTTATCGCATGGGCCGCAGAAGACGGGCTTACCGTGGGCATGATCGGGGGCGGGAAGGGGATAGCTGCACGCGCATTCCTCAAACTTGTAGAGCAGTATCCGCGCCTCAAAGGGTTTGTCGCGAGCGGAGGAATCGTGAACGAGAACGGCGACGGTGACGAAGATCATGCCCGAAACATTGATATCCTCTCGATGAACAGGCCGGATATCCTTTTGGTTGCCTTCGGGCATCCAAAACAAGAGCGATGGATCGAACGTCACCGAACAATGTTTACTTCGGCAAAAATCATTGTCGGCGTTGGCGGAACATTCGACTATTGGGCAGGAACTTCCCGAGCGCCCAGCTGGATGCGGCGCTCCGGTCTGGAATGGCTCTATCGACTTTACCGAGAACCGAAACGATGGAAGCGAATCGCGACAGCCGTGATCGTTTTTCCCATTCTCGCGATCGCAGATCGTTTGCGTATGCTGCAGTCTCTCGACCATTAAGTACCGATCCGCTACCCTAATGCATCATATGAGCGTTCGCGTACGCATGGCGCCGAGCCCCACCGGATATTTGCATATCGGCAATCTCCGGACCGCGTTGTATAACGAATTCTTCGCGCGCCATCACTGCGGAACGCTGATTTTGCGCATCGAAGATACGGATCGCGCGCGATACATCGAAGGCGCCACGGAATCGCTCTGCCGCTCCCTTCGAGCCATGCACATTCTGCCGGACGAAGGCGTATGGATAAACGAAGCCGGCCAATTGATCGAACGCGGAGACTATGCTCCGTATCTCCAGTCAAAACGCGCGGAACGGCATCGCGAGTATGCGCAAAAACTCATTGCGATGGGAAAGGCGTATGTCTGTTTTTGTTCGCCGGCGGTTCTCGACAAGATGCGTCAGGAACAGCAAAAAGCGGGAATGGCGCCGAGATATGATGGCCGTTGCCGTCTGCTTCATCCGGAAGAAAGCGCTGCGCGAGTCTCGGCAGGAGAATCGCACGTGATCCGGCTTGCGTTTCCAAGGGAGGGGAGTGTAACGGTGATGGATGAAATTCGCGGGGACGTTGTCTTCGACTGGAATGAGCTGGATGATCAAGTCATCATCAAATCCGACGGCATGCCCACCTATCACCTCGCCGCAACATGCGACGATCATGACATGTGGATTACGCATGTTATCCGCGGAGAAGAATGGCTGCCTTCAACGCCAAAACACCTTTTTATCTACGAAGCGTTCGGGTGGAAGCCGCCAATATTCGCCCACCTGCCATTGCTTCTGAACCCGGACAAAACAAAGCTTTCCAAGCGACAGGGCGACGTTTCTGTTGAAGATTTTCTGGCAAAAGGGTATTTGCCCGAAGCCCTACTGAATTTCGTGGCACTGCTTGGCTGGAATCCAAGCGGCGACCGTGAAATCTATACGCACGACGAACTGCGCACTGCCTTTGAGCTGGAAAAAGTCAACAAAAGCGGAGCAGTTCTGAATCTGGAAAAACTGGATTGGATGAATGCGGAATACCTGAAGTCCATGGACACGGATGCGTATTTGGATCTCGTCTTACCGGAACTTCGGAAGCTTGGCGGCGACGAGGCCCTTCAAAAGCGCGTGGCAATGCTTATCCGCAGCAGGCTGATTCGCCTGTCGGACGTCCCTGACGTGTCCGGAGAGTATTTTCACCCTCTCCGTAACCTAAACCCGTCCATAATCCCCTGGAAAGGCCAGCAACCTGCCGATGTGAAGGAAAAACTCGCGGCGGCCAGGGAAGAGCTGGCGGGATTACCCGACTATCTTTGGGCATCGACAGACGACCTTGAACATCACATAAAAGAATGGATTACGCGCCGAGCATGGCAGAACGGACCAGTACTGTGGCCTCTTCGGGTTGCACTTTCGGGCAGGGAAAAATCGCCAAGTCCCTTTGAACTCCTGCATGTGCTGGGAAGGGAAGCATCGCTTGCCCGTATACAGGCGGCTATCGATTCCCTACAATAGAGCCATGACACGGAAGGGTATCGTTCTGTGCGTTTTAGCGGCTTTCGCGGTCGCTGTATTAGACGTATCGGCTGTTTCCGCAGCATCCAGCGACGTAGATTCGCTCAATACGGAAATACAAAAGCGACAGGATAGGGTAAAAGAGATCGATTCGCTCATCAAATCCTATAATGAAAAAATCAACGAACGCCGAAGCGAAGCGCAATCTCTTGAAAATCAGATTATCCTCCTTGAGAACCGCATTAAAGAAAAGGAACTTTCCGTAGAACGATCCAGAATTGAAATCGAATCCTTAACGTTGGAATTGCAGCTGCTCGGCGGTGAAATAGAATCCAAAGAACTGCGTATCGGCAAGCAAAAAGAACTTATTGCCGTATTGATTCGGAGCATCCACGAAAAGGATTCTGTTTCGACATTCGATGTCCTGCTCACGCGTCCAACCCTCTCCGGGTTTTTTGCGGAACTCGAAGACCTCAAAAAACTAGAACGGGATCTCGGGTCAACGCTCGACAGAGTCAAAGAAGTAAAACGCGACCTCGAAGAAAAAAAGAAAAATCGAGAAGCAAAACAACAGGCGGTAAAGGCGGAGCAAAGCAGGCTCAAGAAAGAGCAACTGGCTCTCCAGGGAGAAAAGAACTACAAAGAATCATTGATTGCGGAGACCAAAGACAAGGAACAAGAATTCAAAAGTATTTTGTATGAGCTTAAACAACAACAGCAGGTGACGCAGAGCACGATTTCCGATTTAGAAAAGCGTCTGGCAGAAAAACTGAAGAGCGTTGACGATGTGCTCGCGCGCGGGGATTACTTCCTGAACTGGCCTATTTACCCCTCCCGCGGGATTACAGCGATTTTCCATGACCCCACCTATCCTTTCCGGCACTTATTCGAACATTCGGGAGTAGATATCCGCGCCGCCGTAGGAACGGATGTAAAAAGCGCCGGTGGGGGATATGTCGCCTGGAATAAAACGGGGAGAATGTACGGCAATTATACCATGATCGTGCATCCTGGAGGGATTGCAACGGTATACGCCCATTTGTCAAAATTCCTCGCCCAGCCCGACACATATGTCGAACGAGGTGATTCCATCGCTCTTTCCGGAGGCATGCCGGGAGCGCCGGGAGCGGGATTTTCCAATGGACCGCATTTGCATTTCGAAGTACGGCAAAACGGTATTCCTGTTGAGCCGGAAGGATTTTTGCCCGCAGTCCCGAATGATTTTTATGACTATTACGATGACTATAAGCGTCTTGGTGTGCGGCTCTAGGAAACAGGGAGTAGGGGAAGAGGACGTAGTTACGTAGGGGGAGCATAACTTCCCACGAACCCCGAACCCAGTTCCTTCTGCCATTTTGCCAGCGGTTCGTTCATTCTCGTGGTGCAGAATACGGCAGATCGCGGAGAACGGCTTCCAATTCTTCAAGCGTGGAAATACGCACCAGCTTCGCTCGCAATTCCATAATGTCGATCCATGGATAGTCGGACTTCAAATCCTTTTTGAAATAATAGGGGAGATGCTTTCGGAGTTTTACCAGTCCGCGTTCGCCGTAACGTTCGGCATGAAGTTTTGCATGCCGAAGAGCAACCTTCACACGTTCCTCGATCGTCGGTTTTGTAAAGGGTATGGTGCCATCAAACGCCGCGCGTATTTCACAAAAAAACCACGGGTTTCCCAATGCCCCACGTCCGATGAGCATTCCATCCGCCCCTGATTCCGCCAAAGCCGAACGAGCAGTCTCGACATTCACAATGTCGCCATTTACCAAAAAAGGAAGCGATGTGCGGGCGCGCGCCTTGCCGACGCTCTTCCAATCGGCCTTGCCGCTATATCCCTGTTCTTTCGTCCTGCCGTGCATCGAAATCAAATCCGCGCCTGCGTCTTCGATTACTTTTACGAATTCCAGGCAATCCGTGTCACGAGACCAGCCGAGCCTCGTTTTTACAGACACGGGAATGCTCACGGCCTTTTTGACCGCGCGAACAATGGCCGCCGCGCGGTCATGATCGCGAATGAGCGATGCGCCGTTGAAATTCGAAACAATGTTATATACCGGGCACCCCATATTAATGTCGATCCCGTCCGGATGATACCGTTCTTCGATAATGTTCGCGGCTTCCGCCATCACAAATGGATTTGATCCGAATATCTGCTGGATAATCGGCCGTTCGGCCTCGTCGAATTTCGCCATGTCAAGGGTTTTTGCATTGCCGCGCACCACGGCTTCAGAACTCACCATTTCCCGAAAAACTAAAGGCGCTCCATGTTCTTTACAGATGAGACAGAACGGCAAATCCGTCATGTCTGCCATAGGCGCCAGAGCGACAATTGGTCGAGGTAGCTGTTTCCAGTCGAGCATGGTTGGCACGTATAGCACGATTCTTGAGGAATGGGTAGATCTCGAGAGGGATGCGTGATGCGAAGAGTATGTCGGGCGTGGTGCGTAGGGCGTAGGGGGAAGAGGACGTGGTTGCGTAGGGGGACATAATTCTCCCCGATCCCCGTAACCCTATCCCTACTTCCTCCTTCCCGCTTCATGTACACTATCCGCATGTTGCCCGATCGCCTGCTCAAACGGCAGATGCGCACAATGCCTGATCCGAAGCGGGTCATTCGGATCATCCGAATACTGGGAGCAACGAATCTCCTGCTAGGCATCGCGCTCTTCGCAAGCTGGGCGTGGTTCTTAAAACTGAATAAGACATTGAACGTCTATGCTGTTGCGGAAAGTTTTGCTCCTCCGCTGCGCGTGGAAATGCCCATGCGGACATATTCCGAACATGTCGCCGTGGGCAATGGCGACATTCTTCGGCATCCTGTGCTCACGGTGTACGGAAAGGTAAGGCAATACGAGGGTTTGCGCGAAACGCTCGATGGATTTTATGTGTCCGTACACGGAGAAATGGTGTACCCCAAACCCATTACCGGTGAATTCGCCGAAAAAATCCTCCTGAATCCCGGACGAAACGTCATTGATGTGGAAATTCATTGGGGCGGTGCCGCCCAGTACAAATACTCGTACATCTTTACCTATGTTCCGGAGCCGGCTGATCCGGGAGCGCAGGGCGACGGAATGCCGAATATGCCTATCCCGGCTCTCTGATCTTGGATCAAGCGGCTGTTCGTGATACATACATCGATCATGGGAGCATTCAACATACGCATGCCATACCAACCCTCCGGCGATCAGCCGGAGGCGATTGAACAACTTGTCCTGAGCCTGAAAGGCAAAGAGGCGTATCAAACGCTTCTCGGCGCCACGGGAACCGGAAAAACATTTACGATCGCCAATGTTATCCAGCGTGCGCAAAAGCCAACGCTCGTCATTGCTCACAACAAGACACTGGCCGCGCAATTGACGAATGAATTTCGGGAATTTTTTCCGGAAAATGCCGTAGAATATTTCGTTTCTTACTACGACTATTACCAACCGGAAGCATATATCCCGTCTTCGGATACATACATCGAAAAAGAAGCGATGATTAATGAAGAGATCGACCGGTTGCGGCATAGCGCCACACAGGCGCTTTTAACAAGGAGGGACGTGATCATCTGCGCATCCGTTTCGTGCATTTATGGTCTTGGCGCGCCTGAGGCCTATGAAAAAATCGTTCTCCATATTGAAAAAGGACAGGATGCAAAGCGCGCCGATCTTTTGAGCCGCCTCATCGAAATGCAATTCATGCGCACAAACGCGGATTTAGTGCGCGGATCATTCCGGGCGCGAGGCGGTGTTCTGGAGATTATGCCAGCCAATGAAGAAATCATCTATCGCATCGAAGCGCCCAAAGGTACTGTCGGCGCAATTATGGCGGTCGATCCCGTTACGCGGGAACTCAAGCGCGAACAGGAAGACGTGTGGGTGTTTCCGGCAAAACATTTTGTCACATTGGAAGCAGATCGCGTCCGCGCGATCAAAGCAATTCGAAAAGAACTGGATCAGCGCCTGAACTATTTTGAAAAGCAGGGGAAGCTTTTGGAGGCGGAACGCCTGGAACGCCGCACGAAATTCGATTTGGAGATGATTGAGAATCTTGGATATTGCAATGGCATCGAAAATTATTCACGCCATCTGTCCGGACGGAAAGCGGGAGAACCGCCGGATACGCTGTTCTCGTATTTCCCGGAGGACTTTTTGTGCGTTATCGACGAAAGCCATGTAACCATTCCCCAGCTCGGCGGCATGTACGAGGGAGACCGCTCCAGAAAAGAAACGCTTATTGAACACGGCTTCCGGCTTCCGAGCGCCATCGACAACCGCCCGATGACCTTCAAGGAGATTGAAGACAAATGGAAACAGGTGATTTTTGTATCAGCCACACCAGGATCATACGAACATTCCGTCTCATCGGCGATCGTAGAGCAGATTATTCGGCCAACCGGATTGGTGGATCCCGAAGTCCTCATTCGGCCGATTACCTCGAAACGAAAAGGCGAACCAAGCCAGATAGATGACGTGATCGTGGAGATCGGAAGGACGGTGAAGCTGGGAGACCGCGTGCTCGTCACCACCCTCACAAAAAAAATGGCGGAGGACCTGTCGGAATTCCTTGAAGGACAAAAAATTAAATCGCGGTATATCCATTCGGATATCGATACAATTGAGCGACTGGAAATTCTTTCCGAGTTCAGAAAAGGGACATATGACGTTATTGTGGGCGTGAACCTGCTTCGCGAGGGTCTCGATCTCCCCGAAGTCTCGCTGGTTGCCGTGTTGGATGCGGACAAAGAAGGCTTCCTGCGCTCGGATACGTCGCTGTTACAGACAATCGGACGCGCCGCCCGCAATGTGCGCGGTCGCGTGATTCTGTATGCGGACAATGTCACGGGCTCCATGAAACGCGCGATCGCAGAAACCGATCGCCGTCGCGCCAAGCAAATCGAATACAACAAAAAGCACGGCATTACTCCGCAGACCATCATTAAAGCCGTCAAAGACATTCGCGGCGTGCTTGGCCTGTCCGTGGACAAAAAAGACGTCAAAGAAATTCTCAAGCTGGAACTCACGGCTGAAACGCATGATCTCCGAAGCGTTCTTAAAACGAAAGAATCGGAAATGAAACAGGCGGCAAAGGATCTCGAATTCGAGCTCGCCGCTATTCTGCGCGACGAAATCGGAGAAATCCTGAAAGAAATTAAAAAACGCGAAAAGGCCGATACCTCATCCGGCAAAGGGAAGCCGCGATCCGCAACGCTCCGTATGAGAAAGCCTAGGCATGGGAGAACGAGATAGGTTATGTATTGAGATTTCGCATTCGCCTATTTTAGAAGATACAAAATGATTCCGCCGCTTCCATCTTTCGTGCCTCATAAAAATTCGTGTACCTTGAATGAAATCCTTCTTTGAGGAGGAATGACAGTATTCAACCCTCTAATTCAGTGGCACGATTCCGAACGTACCGTCAATTGCGGAAAACACCGCCCCCTGCTAGCGTAGGCATCTATGGCTCGTCTTGATTTTCTGCACATCTGCAATGACGCGTTTTTAACGGCGGGGACGAATTCATTGAATGTCATCGGTATTTTCGACCGGATTACCGCACAAAAACTTCCCGTAGGCATTCCAAAGCTCTCCCTTGCCATGGGTATTACCGCGCTTGACGGTCCGCACGATATTTTGATTGTTCTGAAAAAAGATTTGAAAGAGCTCGGAAGAGTGCAAGGATCCTATCAGGGTCCCAATCACCAGCATATCCACCATTTCATCGGTCTCGGCTTTCCGGAGGCGGGGGAGTATATCTTTGAAGTATCCGTGGACGGCGAACTTCTCGGAACAAAACGCCTATTAGTGAATAAGACGGGGGAATAGGGGATGCGGGTGTGGAAGATTGTGGCAATTCGTAATTGGGAAATGAAGGCTAAGGGCAAAGGGAACGGGTCTCGGGGTTCGGGAGAATTATGCTCCCCCTACACACCACGTCCTACAGGACGCGACATGCCGCGCCCCTACATCCTGCTCCCCACACTCCCTATTCCGCATCCTATGCACCATGTCCTACGTACTCTTCGCATACCGCACACCGCACACCACATCCCTCACGCCCTTGCCTATACGCCCCTCTCTGCGTAACAATCAAACCCATGGATGGCGCAGAGGAGGTGAAATCAAAGTTAGATGTTGCGGATATCGTGGGTGAATACCTGCCGCTCAAACCCGCCGGAAGCGGGAGTTTTAAGGCGCTTTGTCCTTTTCATCACGAAAAAACCCCTAGTTTTTATGTACATCGGCCCCGACAGACCTGGCACTGCTTCGGATGCGATCAGGGGGGCGATCTCATCTCTTTCGTAATGCACATGGAGGGCATGGAATTCCGCGAAGCGCTGGAGCATTTGGCGCAAAAAGCGGGGATAACGCTTCCGACATTCAATACGAAAGCATCATCGGAACGGAAGCGCCTGCATGAAATCAATGACATGGCCGCGCGTTTTTACCGAGCGCAATTATTACAATCCCAGGATGCAGAGCATGCAAGAGCCTATGCGGCATCCCGAGGCATTGATGAATTCACCGGAGATTTGTTCAAGATCGGCTATGCGCCGAAAGGCTGGGACGCGCTGTCCAAGACGCTGGGGCAACGAGGGATTTCGGATGAAGAACTGATTCGGGCAGGGCTTGCGAACAAAAGCGACCGCGGAGGGGTGTATGACCGCTTCCGCGACAGACTTATGTTCGCCATTCAGGACGTGCACGGGAATGTGGCGGGATTTACGGGGCGATTGCTCGACCCAAACGCAAAAGAGGCTAAATACGTCAATTCTCCGGAAACGGCCGTGTATAAAAAGTCTGCCGTTCTTTACGGGCTCGACAAGGCAAAAGGCGAAATAAAGAGCAAGGACCTTGTCGTTATCTGCGAAGGGAATATGGATGTCCTCTCAAGCCACCGCATCGGCATCTCACATGTGGTTTGCTCGAGCGGCACGGCCCTCACGGCAGAACAGCTCAAGCTCATTCAGCGTTTTACGAAAAATCTTGCCATCGCCTTTGATCAGGATGCGGCAGGGAAAGAAGCCACGCTCCGCGGACTGGATCTCGCGCGCGCCCAGGATTTTTCCATCAAAATTATCAGCCTGCCTCCGGACATCGCAAAAGACCCCGACGAGGCCATTATGAAGGATCCCGAAATATGGAAGCGCGCCATCCGGGATGCGGAAGATATTATGGGCTGGATTTTTCACGCCGCATTCCGGAATCGCCAGCCAACAAATGCGGATGAGAAACGACATATCGCAGAGGAAATCCTCCCGGAAATCAAGCGCATCGCTGACCCGATTGTCCGAGATCACTGGATGCGGAAACTTGCAGATGCCCTTGGCACAAGTGCAGATGCCCTGTCAGAAGCTTTGGCGAAAACCCCCGTACGTCCCTTTCAGGCTGCGAAAACCTCTGCTCCGGCAAAAGAAGCCCATCCAAAAAAGCTAAACCGCCTGGAAGACGCGTCGGAACGCCTTCTGGCTCTTCTCCTCCTTCGCCCCGCCCTTTTTGAGCGCGCCAAGCCCGTACAGGCTGAAATTCTCGCAAGCCCCTATATCGGGCTTTACAACCGTCTGAAAACCCTTTATGATTCCGGACAATTCAGCGGGCAGACCAGTCCAGATGACATCAATAACGTCCTGGACAATGAAACTCTTCGCCTCGCGAACTATCTCGCCATTCGGGCGGACCGGGACTATTCGGGCCTCTCGGATGACGCAATGTCAGCCGAATACGACATCATCACGCAGACGATTCGCGGCCTCGGCAGGCACGCGGAACGTCTGCAGCTCGAAGAAGATATGCGCGCGGCCGAACGTACCGGCGATAAAACGCGCATTCTGGAACTTGCCAAGAGATTCCAGGAACTCACTTGACGGTACGGAACGGACGTTTGCGCCTATTCCGCCACCGCTAATCACGAACGTATTCATGTCCGCAAAAAAGCATCGTACGGCAAAGCCGTCACGCGCAAAGAAGGCCGCGAAGAAATCCGCCGCACAGCGGCGCGATGAAATGATGCGCAAGGCAAAGCGTATCGCAAAGAAGGGCCTAAAACGCTCTGCGCCGTCCAAGCATAAGCCCAAATCCGCCCAAGCGTCGCGCCATGCGCAAAAACGCAAACCGGCGTATGTAAAATCATCCCCGCCGGCGCCGGAAACGCTCGATAAGTTGTTTGAAAAATCACGCGCGCGCAATTTTTTAACGGAACAGGAAATCATGTACGCCTTTCCGTACGTGGAAGACTATCTTCCCGTATACGAAGCGTTCATCGACAGGCTGGATGCCCACGGGATACCCATTATCGAACAAAAGGAGGGCTTGCTCGGCCGCGTGAAAGAGCGCCACGACATCATGGAAAAAATGCACACCATTGATACGTCGCGTCCGAAGGCGGAACCTTTCGAATTAACCGCCGACAATATCCAGATGTATCTTCGCGAAATCGGCAAAATCCCTCTCTTGACTGCGGAAGAAGAAGTCGCGCTCGCGAAACGAAAAGAAAAGGGGGACAAGGATGCGGAAAAAAAGCTTATCGAAGCGAACTTGCGGCTCGTGGTATCCATTGCCAAAAAATTCATCGGAAAATCGCTGTCGCTTCTCGATCTTATCCAAGAGGGGAACATCGGGCTTTTTCGCGCGGTCAAGAAATTCGAATACCGCAAAGGATACAAGTTTTCCACCTATGCCACGTGGTGGATTCGCCAAGCCATTACGCGCGCGCTTGCCGACCAAAGCCGTACCATTCGCATTCCCGTGCACATGGTGGAAACCATCAACAAGTTCCAGCAAATCGAACGCCAGCTCATTCAGGATCTCGGCCGCGAGCCCCTACCGGAAGAGATTGCGGCGGAAATGGGCGAAGAGGTGGATAAGGTGCGCCATATCATCAAAATATCGCAGGACACCGTTTCGCTCACAACGTCCGTGGGTGAGGATGATGAAGATTCGACGCTTGAAGACTTTATCGAGGACGTCAAAAACGTGGCGCCGGACCGCGCGGCCGCCCTTCAGCTCCTCAAAGATTATGTGGACGAGGTTATCAAGGACTTGAACCCACGCGAGCAAAAGATTCTTGAAATGCGCTTCGGGCTTTTGGATGGCGTAAGCCACACGCTGGAAGAGGTGGGCAAGGAATTCGACGTCACGCGCGAACGTATCAGACAAATCGAAGCAAAGGCGCTGGAAAAAATCCAACAGCACCCGATGGTAAAGAGGCTTGTCGATTATTAATTCGATGAACTCGCAGAGGCGCGGCACATGCGCCTCTGCGCGCATATCCGAATTCTTGACGATACGGGCGTGACCCGATACTATTCGGCCGCATTCCGGGGTAGCTCAGCGGTAGAGCAGTGGACTGTTAATCCATTGGTCGTGGGTTCGAATCCCACCCCCGGAGCCAGACAGGAGAGGCAGACGTCAAAACGTCTGCTTTTCCTTTTATTTGCTGACTTTTTCGCAGTTCGTAATCTTGATTTAGCCTCGGAACCCATTCAACCAAAATTTGAGCCGCCTCGGAGTAATTTGGCTTTATTTCAAGCCTATTTTGGACAAGGTTCGTAAATAATTGAGACATTAACAATTGCCGCTCATCCGTGTTGGCTTTCTCGTAGATTTCTTTTGACCTATAAGCCAGCTCGTGCACGGCAATGCCGAGCTTTTGGTATTCATCGCTCTTATCCCCCTGTTGTATCAGGGCGGATTCCAGAGACTCCTCTTCAGCAGTCAACTCACTGATTCTGCGCTCACAGTAGTCGGCTGGAACCTCCTTATTGATTTTCGCCTCATAAATTTTGTCTTTCTGGATTCGGACTTGCGAAAGCAACCCATTAAGCCTTCTGATTTCATTCTCACGCACGCCAATCTTTTCAGCGTGCTGTTCTCTTAATTTCTGCTCAATCACCTCCAGCACTTCATCATTCTTTGGAGCCAAACCTTCAAAGCAATGCAGGAGCTGTTCTTCAACCAGTTCCTGTCTGACGCAAGTTTTTCCAACGCAGTGCTTGAACGTGCCGTGGTTGTTGCAATGCCCATACCAATGACCTTTCTGGATATACCACGTCATTGTTCCGCCGCAATGCTCGCAGACGATTTTATTCTTAAAGAGAGCGTTGTGCTTTAAGAAATGCGGCTTGCCTACAGAACGTCTGATGGTCTTTTGAACCTTATCAAATACGTCCTTGTCAATTATTGGCTCGTGTTTGGCGTCATAAATCTTGCCCATCCAGCGAATCTTGCCGTAGTAGAACGGGTCTTGAAGCAGTTCGTGGATTCGGCTCATATGAAGCCTTGCGCCGCTTGGCTGGCGCACTCCTTTGTCATAGAGTTCTCTTTCCAGACGAGCGATTGAATAATTGCCAGTGGCATATTTTTCAAACATCCACTTGGCGTGAGCGGCATTTCCGATGAGATTTCCTTTTGCATCCTTGCTATCAAGGACGTGGATTTTATGTCCTTTCTCGCCGATAGTTTTATATCCAAACGGCGGCTTGGTGGGCAGCCAACCCTGCGCCAATTTTTCAGCTTGTCCTTTCTTCACTTCCTCGGAAAGGTTATTTGAATAAAATCGGGCAATGGCTACTTTCATATCCCAAACCAGGTTCTCGTGGGCTTTGGTTTGCTGGTTGAGGACAAAATTTTCCTTGACGAAATGAACTGCCCGCCCAGGCTTCTCTCTCACCCAATCATCAACCGTGGCGGCGTCTTTGGGATTGCGAGTCAGACGGTCAATCTTTTCGCACAAGATTAAGTCAATATGATTTTTGTTGGCATAGTCAAAGACATCCTTGAATAATTTTCGGAGTTGGTCTTTGCTTGCGGTTTCGGCAATTTTGTAAGTTTTGACCCCCTCAAAATTATATTTGGCTGCGTAATCAGTCAGTAATTTCTCCTGGGCTTCCAGGGAATAACCCTCTTCCGCCTGTTCCTTGGTAGAAACACGGCAGTATATTATGGCTTTAATCTTTTTGATTTGTGATGACATAGTAATTTGTAATTAGTTAATTTATTTTTGATATGCGACCAATCATATCAAGATACTTTTGACCAATTTTCATTTTGTAGAGTGCCAAGAAGTAGAGTCCGAAGATTACCAATCCGCTCACGTATTTGTTGAAGCCGAATTGATTAACAGCAACAAAGAGCAAAGCGGTTGGGATTCCGAATATTCCGATGAACAGAAGAATGAATTTGACCATCAGCCCAGCCATATCAACGAACCACCGCAGCACTGGATTCTTAATCTCAAATCTTCGCCCTCCAAAATTTTTATTGAACCACTCTGCTGATTTCGGGTCTGGGTGAGCGATGCCGAACTGTGCACGCACGAAGTCAACGATGGTCTGCAATGTTTCTTTTGATTCATCCTCGGCGAAGATTTCCACTTTAACGCCTTCTCTCGTCTTAAACTCGTAGAGCTTATTCGGCGCATTCTTCGGCGGTCTATTCCGAAAGAAGGAGACGGATATATCTCCAGTTTTCGCATCTTGGCTTTTGATTATGTCCATTTCCATATCATTTCCTTCCAGCCGTCCCGACAAAACAAAAAGGGACAGCCAGAGCCTGCGACCCACAGTCTTGGAATGCACGAAGGCACCCAATTGTGGAGGATGGCTGCCCCTTTCAGCCCGCAATCGGGGCTTCAAAAGAAGCACACCATCGTGCAAAACTCCAAAACTGTAGGTCGCAAGTTAAGTATAGCACACTGGCAGGTTGTGGCAAGTTGCTATCCACATATATCAACGCCAATATATCCGTATAAGTTTTCAAAGAGCAAAGTTACCCCACCATCTCACTCACTATTTCCTTTGGCGATGGCTGGGAATATCCATTTCTCTCGTCTATCCTCTCCCTGTTCTTCCCAAATCAGCCCTGCGCTCTGGAGCATCGGAATAATATGCTGGCGCAATTTCCAATCCTCCAAGAGTTGACCGAATATGCGAAGATGAGCGTTCATAATCTCTTGTCTTGTTAATCCAGTCTGCGGCACGACTTCTCCGAAATCTCCTTCGTGCGTATTTTTCTTCTGCCATTCGGGGACAATAATGTTCTTGTATAGGTCATACACATACGGAGGGAGATTAAATTCCTGGCTTTCTGAAATAATGTTCCAAACTGCCAGAGCTTCTGCTACATCATCATCGGTGGTCACAATCATTTCGCCATCACGTTCTCGGAACCAAACATTGAGCAACGTAAAGGCTTTGATGATTGAGATAAGCCGCCCAATGTCACGCTGATGCCTTGGTTTCAGTAAATTCTTGCCCCTCAAAAATTCTTGAGAGATTTTGTCGGGAGCGTGAAGCCTGACCCCCTTGATTCCTTCCTGCCGAATTGCCCGAATCCGTTCTTTCAAAAGTTTCCGAGTGGGCACTTCTTCCAGGGCATCTTTGTATGCGCCGATGTTCGTTTCCTTTTTAATCTTCTCCTGGATTGCCGCCCGAATCTTTTCCTGGTCAGTCTGCGGGCTTAACAGGATGAAACGAGTGGCTTCCTGCTCGTCAATTTTCAAGTGCGCCGTGCAAAAGACAACTGCGGGAAAACCTCTGATGAAGATATTTTTGGTGCGAAAACCGTGCTTCTGTGATTTGTCGGTAATTTTCATCTGGATTTCTTTCTTGTCGTGCGAGAGCAATGGGCGCAGGTGCTGCAAGAGTTGAGTGTGCGGCTGCTCCATAAAGATGAGAATTTTCCGTTCCAAATCCACTCTGTAGCCCTTCTGCTCTTTTACCCACACGCCGACATCGTGAAAGAACGCCGTTGGGCTACAATATCCCACTTCAATAACATCATTTCCTGGAAAGAGCCGAGCAATCTCCGTGGGAATATATGATTTCCCAGTAGAAGATGGCGCATTGAAACTGACGTTGAACTGCGACTCTTCCGTATAAGCCGACAATCCACAGAGGAATGCGACCAGTTTATTCTCCTCGTCTTTCTTGATGGTAAGTCCGAGAATTTCGGTTAGCTCCTTGCCAGAAAGCGGCTGGAATTTTGACGTGTCAATTTCTTCGGGCAATTCCGCTTCAATCGTCTGAATTTTGTCATCAATTATCTTTTCGTTATCCATATTCATTGGTTATTTAATAATTTCACCGCTTCAACGAAATTGAAGTTGTGAGTTTGTTTGATTAAGTTAATGACATTGCCACCGACTCCGCACCCGTAACAGTAGAAGCTGTTAGATTCGGGATACACGAAGAATGACGGCGTCCGTTCGTTATGTAATGGGCACAAGCCGACCAACTTGTCGCCCGACTTTCTTAATTGCTGACTTATTACTGTTTCAATCGGCACCGAAAGTGCCTGTTCAATCATCTCCTCGGTAACACCGCCTTTTGATGGCGGACGACCTTTTGCTACTGCGAGAAGATGTCTTAATCGGGAAAGGTGTTTGTCAATTTCCAGAAGCTGCTCCCCATACGTTAATTTCAGCCAATATTTCTGGAGGTCTCTTGCGAAAGGGTCTTTGATGGTTCGGATTTGCAGGAGCATCGCTTTAATCTTTTTGACAAGCTGCTCCCGCTCTTCCATCCATTCCGAAATCTTCGGCTTGATGACGTTCTTGGCTTCGGGAAAAACTTCCAAAAGTTCCATCGCCGTCATTTTCGGCAGAGATTTCTTCCATTCCTTCTCCAATTCCCACGCCAAATCCAGGAATGCGAAATACTCGTCATCGTTTTCAAATTCAATTTTATTTTTCGGTTGGTTTGTCATAATTTTGTTCTTCACGTTTTAAGCGGAGGTTGATGTTGGCGAGCGTGAGCCAAATCTCCATCGCTCCCTTCAAAAGTTTTTCAACCTCCTCGTCCGAACGACCTTCAAAAGCACCCATTGCGTCAAATGGCTTGCGGAGCTTTTGAATTTGTTCGGGTGTTAATTTCATAGTTATTCGCTGGCTCGCATCCGAGTGAGCAATGCCTTGCGGTTATTGAAGAGAGCCTGGACGGGCACGGTGAACTCTTTGCCGCTCCAGAAATCATTCACCGCTTGCTCAACTTCGGATTTCTGAAATAGGAATTTGATGTGCTGCGCATCTGATTTATCCAAATCCACCAACTCAAAACCGAGCGTCACCAGCAGGCTCGCCAAATTGATGTCTCGGACTGAAAGCAGATTTTGATTTTGGGTTTCGTTAGCCATAAGAATTTCCATTTGTGCCTCTACCCTTAATGGCGAAAATTCACCCAAACGAAAGAAAGCCCCCTTGTTTTGAGGGGGTTTCTTGTGACGAATTATTGGGTGAATTCACCCGCTACATATCTTCTGCGTCTTCTGGATAGTCGTGGATTCCCGTATCCGAACCTGATTCTGGCTCCAATTTCATCTTGAGTTTATAGGCTTTCTCTTCTTTGTATTCGTAGAAGGGTTCATCCTCAATTCTGAAATACGCCTGAAGAGAATCGGATAGTAGCTGCTTATTCTTCTTTCCTTTGTCGGTTGCTCTTGGGTTTCTCCAGGAGATTTCACCATTATTTTGAGATAGCAATACCAGGAATGCCCATAATGTATTCGGCATCTTCTTGCGCTCATCTTGAAATCCCATTGCCGCATAGTCTGTATGCTGTGAAAAATTCCTTGCCTTAATTAAAACCTCCTGCCCATCCAAAAACTTAATTGTGATGTCCTCCCATCTTGTGCCAGGTGGGAGTGCGGGCGGAACTATTTGCTTGCGCTTACCGACTTGCAAAACGATTCTTTTGTCCAAACTGGCGATGAGCTTCTGCGGGTTCAATTTAATCTTCCACATTGAGGTATCAGCCAACCTCTTAATTCTTCGCTTCTTTCCGCCTTCCTCAATTTCAATAGTATAAGAAGGACGCTTTTCAATGTGCCCAAAAACGGCGATTTCTCCGCCTGGTTTCATTGCGCCATAGCCTTCTTCAAAATCTTCAACCAGTCCGTCATTTTTGAACTTAATCAAGATGTCGGGCAGGTCTACGGTCTTGTCAATTTCGCTCGGTAGCTTCTCGTTGGGCAAGTAGATAGTGTCCTTCTCGCCCTGCAAAGACCAAAGGTCATAAAGCATCGTGCGCACGTGGTCAATCTTTTGTCCAATTGTCATATCCATATCCATTGAATAATTTCATTGTATCAGTTTTTGTCAGAAGTTGCCACATTTCAAAAATTAAGGTAAGATGAACTCATTATGACCAGCGAGAAATTCCTCACCCTTGAACAGGTGGCAGACATCTTACAAGTGAGCGTTCGCTCGCTCTATCGTTACATTAAAGAAGGCAAGATTGCCGCCAGTAAAGTTGGCTATTGGCGGATACGGCAATCCGACCTGGATGCGTTCGTTAAGCGAAGCTCCAATCTTCGGCGCAGAAAGAAGTAAGCTGCGCATATTTGGAAATGGAAATGGATATGAGAACTAAAAAGTTACCAAATAAAATTGAAGAGAAATCCCTGGAGCAGTGGCTCTGGGATGCAGCTTGCTCCATTCGTGGCGAGGCGGATGCGGTCAAGTATAAGGATTTTATTCTCCCGCTCGTTTTCGTGAAGCGGCTCTGCGATGTCTTTGATGACGAGATTCACCGCATCGCCGCCAAGCTCAAGAAGAGCCGTGCCGAAGCCCTGAAACTCATTGAGCGAGACCATACGCTCGTGCGTTATTACATTCCGCTCAAGCCCGCCGATATTGAAAATCAGCCCGTCTGGTCAGTAGTGAGAAATTTGACCAAGAATGTCGGTGAAAAGCTGGACGACACAATGCGGGACATTGCCCGTGAGAATCCTCGGCTTGAGGGAATCATTGACCGAGCGCATTTCAATGCCACCACCCACGGCGTGCGCATCATCACCGATGAAGGACTGATTCGCCTCATTGAAAAAGTCAGCCTGAAGCCCTTGGGCTTGGATGAAGTGGAGGCGGACATCATCGGCAAAAGTTACGAGTATCTGATTCGCAAGTTCGCCGAAGACGGCGGGCAGTCGGCTGGAGAGTTTTACACGCCTGGCGAAGTCGGGATGATTATGGCTGAAGTTTTGGAAATTGAGCCAGGAATGGAAGTATATGACCCCTGCTGCGGCTCGGCTGGTCTTCTCATTAAAACCCAGCTTGCGGTTGAAAAACACCGTGGCAAGAAAGATGACCGCTCGCTCAAGCTCTACGGACAGGAAGCTATCGCCAGCACCTGGGCGATGGCGAATATGAATATGGTCATCCACGATATGGAGGGCAAAATTGAACTGGATGACACGATGCGCCGCCCGAAGTTCAAAGACGGCAACCGCCTCAAGAAATTTGACCGTGTTGTGACAAATCCGATGTGGAATCAAGACGTATTCACCGAGACCGATTATGAGAATGATGAATACAACCGTTTCATTGCGGGCATCCCGCCCAAAAGCAGCGCAGACTGGGGATGGATGCAGCACGTTCTCTCATCGCTCAAAGACACGGGCAAAGCGGCGGTGGTGCTTGATACGGGAGCCGTGTCTCGTGGTTCGGGCAATAACCAAATCAACAAAGAGAAAGAAATCCGCAAGTGGTTCGTGGAGCACGATTTGATTGAAGCGGTGCTCTACCTTCCCGATAACCTCTTTTACAACACCACTGCGCCTGGCGTAATTGTATTTTTGAATAAGAAGAAGCCCCAAAGTAAGCAGGGCAAAATTCTCCTCGTGAACGCCTCGGCTGAATACGAGAAAGGCAGACCGAAAAACTTCGTGCCGAAAACGAAGCAGGAAGAAATTTCCGAACTCTTTGCTGGCTGGAAGGACGTGCAAGGCAAAGCGAAAGTCGTCACCAAGGAACTGGTGGTGAAGAATGACTATAACCTTTCACCGACCCGCTACATCCAAAACGGCGGCGGTGAAGAGTTGAAACCCGTGAGCGAAATCGTGGCGGAGTTGAACACGCTTGAAACCGAAGAGGGCAAAATAGACAAGGAGCTGAAAAATATTTTGAGCAAAATCAAATTATGAACGCACAATGGCAGACAATTAAATTGAAGGACGTGGCTGACTTGATTATGGGTCAATCTCCAAAATCAGATACCTACAACAAAGGAGGAATGGGGTTGCCATTCTATCAAGGCAAGGCTGATTTTGGTTCTGTGTTCCCGAAAGCAAGAATTTACTGCTCGGAGCCGATTAAGGTGGCAGAGAAGGATGACGTTCTGATTTCGGTTCGTGCGCCTGTTGGTGACTTGAATTTGTCTTCTGGAAAGTCTTGCATCGGCAGAGGCTTGGCTGCGATTCGTGCCCGAAAAATAAATTACCTCTTTCTCTACTATCAACTAAAGTCACTACAAAAGCAGATTGAAAATTTAGGAGTCGGTAGCACTTTCAAATCAATCAATAAGAATATTTTGGCTGATTTGGAATTGTCCGTCCCAGAATCGGGGGGAGAACAGCAGACCATCGCCACCATCCTCTCAAAAATACAGGAAGCGATTGAGAACCAGGACAAGATTATTAAGACCACAACCGAGCTGAAGAAATCGCTGATGCGAAAAATTTTCAGCGAAGGGCTGAACGGCGAGCCGCTCAAAGAAACCGAAATCGGCAAGATTCCGAAGAGCTGGGAGGTTGCTACACTTGAGGGGGTTAGTAAAAAGCTGAAAGCTGGCGGGACGCCAAGCACTGGAAACAAGAATTTCTGGGGTGGCAAGATTCCACTGGTTAAGGTTGAGGATGTTGTTAATGCTCGGAAATATCTGGCGAGAACCAATTTGAGCATCACTGAAGACGGCTTAAATAACTCCAGCGCATATCTATTGCCTGCCGACTCAATACTTTTCACAATGTATGGAACTGCTGGCGAGGTGACAATTAACACCGTTCCTGTTGCGCCAACTCAAAACGTCTTGGGCATCATCAAATCGGATGCAGTAGATAACGAATATCTGTATTATGCGCTGAATTTTTCAAAGACCGACACCCTTGAGCGCATAATGGACAAAACGATTTTCAAGCATTTCACTCTGGCGAAAGCCAAGAAATTGCTGTTGCCATTGCCTCCGATGAATGAGCAGAAAGAAATCGCCAAAATCTTGTCAGCCGTTGACAGTAAAATTGAGATTGCCAAGAAATTAACGAGCACCAAAACCGACCTCTTCAAATCAATGCTCAACAATTTGATGTCGGGCGAAATACGGGTCAATAATTTGAAACTATGAGCGAATACACGGGGGTGCAATACCCAATAATTAAATATGCAAAGGAGCTTGGCTGGGAATACGTTCCCCGCCACGAAGCCGAAAAGATGCGGGCATTCTTTGAAGCGCAGACGCCGCTCTTCTTTGGCGATGTGCTCTATGCGGCAGTCCGCAAGTTCAACCCGAAATATACCGAGAGCAAGGAGTTCTTACTACGCCAAATTTCCACCCTCCAAAATTCCGTCGCTGGCAATCGGGAGTTCTTTGAATTTTTGAAAGGGCAAAAGACATTCTTCAACGAAAGCGAACGGCGGGAGTTGAATCTCAAGCTCATTGATTTTGAGAATCCCGAAAATAACGTCTATCACGTGACCGATGAATATTATTTCAAAAATAACCGCTTCGGGAACCGTGAGGATGTCGTCTTCCTGATTAACGGCTTGCCCGTCATCGTGGTGGAGTGCAAAGCGGCAGACAAGCACGAAGCCATTGCTATCGGCATTGACCAACTGCGGCGTTACCACCGAGAGACGCCAGAGATGATGGTGCCAGAGCAGATTTTCGCCGTTACCGAATCCCTGGGTTTCTCTTACGGCGTTACCTGGAGCCTGTCCCGCCGCAACCTCTTCAACTGGAAGAGCGAGGAAACTGGGAATCTGGAGAAGAAGGCAAAGACGTTCTTTGAGCGGGAGCGGATTTTGGACTATCTCAAAAATTACATCTTTTTCGCCGAGAAAGACGAAGAACTGAAGAAATTCATTTTGGCTCAACATCAAGTTGTGGCAGTTCAGAAAGTAATTGAACGGGCGCACGATGAGACAAAATTCCGAGGGCTTGTCTGGCACACGCAAGGCTCTGGCAAGACCTTCACGATGATTAAGGTGGCGGAAATGCTTTTCAAGGCTTCGGGGGCGGAGAAGCCGACCATTCTGATGCTCATTGACCGCAATGAGCTGGAAACCCAGCTTGTGGGCAATCTGCGCTCTCTGGGAATTGAGAACGTGGAAGTGGCGGACAGCATTGAGGGGTTGAATAAACTTTTGCGGGATGACTACCGAGGCATCATCGTCTCAATGATTCACAAGTTCCAGGGAATGGAGCCGAACATCAACACCAAGACCTCGGTGTATTGCTTGATTGACGAAGCGCACCGCACCACGCAGGGAGATTTGGGCAACTATCTTTTCGCCGCCATACCAAACGCCACTTTCCTGGGCTTTACAGGCACGCCAGTGGACAAAACCGCTTACGGAAAAGGCACGTTCAAGACCTTCGGCATTGATGACAAGCAGGGCTACCTGCATAAGTATTCCATCGCCGAGTCCGTTGAAGACGGCACCACCGTGCCGCTCTATTATTCGCTCGCACCGAATGAGCTGCTGCTGGACAAGGAACTTTTGGAGAAGGAATTTTTGAGCTTGGCTGAAGCCGAAGGCGTGAATGATATTGAAGAGCTGAACAAGATTTTGGACAGAGCCATCAATATCAAAAACTTCCTCAAAGGGAAGAAGCGAGTGGACAAGATTGCGAAGTTCGTGGCTGAACACTACAAGGAGAACGTGGAGCCGCTTGGATACAAGGCGTTCCTGGTTGGCGTGGACAGAGAAGCCTGCGCTCTCTACAAGAAAGCCCTGGACAAATATTTGCCCGCAGATTATTCCACCGTGGTCTATACGGCGAGCCACAACGACACCGAACTTTTGAAGGAATTTTACTTGAGCGAGGAGAAAGAGAAAGAGGTGCGCAAGGCGTTCACCAAATACGGCACGGCTCCGAAAATTCTGATTGTGACCGAAAAACTTTTAACGGGCTACGATGCGCCCATTCTTTATGCGATGTATCTGGACAAGCCGATGCGTGACCACACGCTTCTCCAGGCAATCGCACGGGTGAACCGTCCGTATGAAAACGAGGAGATGAAAATGGTGAAGCCGCACGGCTTTGTGCTGGATTTCATCGGAATTTTTGACAAGCTGGAGAAAGCCCTTGCTTTTGACAGCGACACCGTGAACGCCATCATCAAAGACTTGGGGCTTTTGAAAAACTTGTTTGAGCAGAAGATGAAGGCTGACGCTCCCAAATATCTTGCGCTCGTCTCTGGCAAGTTCACCGACAAGACCACGGACAGCCTGATTGATTATTTCAAAGACAAAGACAAGCGGCAGACCTTCTTCAAGCTCTACAAGGAGCTGGAGGCGTTGTATGAAATTATTTCGCCCGATGCGTTCCTGCGCCCATACATTGAGGACTACGCCACGCTCTCGCAGATTTACTTGATTGTGCAAAATGCCTTTGCCAAAAAGATTTTGGTTGACCGTGAATTTTTGAGGAAGACCAACAAGCTCGTGCAGGAGAAGATTGACGTTACCGCCATCGTGGGCGGCAAGGATATTTTTGCCATTGACAAGAAGACGCTCAAAAAGATTAAAGAAAGCCACGAAAACGATAACGTCAAAATCATCAACCTGATTAAGAGTATCCAAAAATATGCCGAGGAACACGCTAACGACCCGTTCCTGATTTCTCTCTCGCAGAGGGCGCAAGAGATTTTGGAGCTATACGAGGAGCGGCAGATTACCACCCAGGAAACGCTTGACCAGCTTTTGAACCTTGCCGAGAAAGAAGTTGAGAGCGCAGATGACCGAAAGAAAGAGGGATTGAATGAACGGGAGTATTTCGTGTTCAAGACCCTGGCTGACTACGGCGTGAAGGATGCCAAAGATTTCGCCAAGCGGATTGCGGGGCTGTTTGAGCAGTATCCGAACTTCGCTGACCGAGAGAGCCAACAAAGGAACTTGCGCCTGGAACTTTATGCCGCCCTCAAGGATGCCGCTCTCGGCGAAGAGAAAGAGATGAAGGTTATTGAGTTCCTGTTTAATGTGCTCTCACAAATTTATGGCAAATAATTCAAAGCAAAATTTCAAGGAGCGAGTGCACCATTATGCCGAGAGAATCGGCGTGGAGGTGAAGACCTTGGCGATGCGCCCGATGAAAAATAAGTGGGCATCTTGCTCCACGGCAGGCAATATGAATTTCAACGTCCAGCTCCTTTCGGCTGAACCGCAGCTCTGCGATTACGTGATTGTGCACGAGCTTTTACACTTCAAAGCCCCGAACCACAGCAAGCTCTGGAAGAGCCTGATGCGAGCGTATCTCGGCGATTATGAGAAGCTGGAGGAAAGACTTAAAACTTTAGTATGAAGAAGTTACTAACCGAAAAATTCGTTAAGCAAGCGGTCATCAATTGGCTATTCCGTAACGGCTGGGGAAAGAATTTAAGAGTTGGCGAGTTGCGGGACAAGGGCGTTGATATTCGGGTGTGCCATAACAAGTATTCCCGATATTTTATGGTTGAAGTGAAAGGCGAAGGCAAAATCCGACAAGCTGATGAGGTGGCATTCGTGTATTCACTGGGTCAAATCATCACCAGGATGAACCACGGCGGCACCACGAGGACGTATTTCGGGCTTGGATTGCCAACCGTGAGTGCAAATATTGCCATACGGCGCATTCCCTGGCAGGTAGCGAAGAAACTTTTGCTCTACGTCTTTTCGGTTGATAGCGATGGAAAGGTCAAGCTCTACGATTGGAGGAAGTTAAGGGCGTCACAAGCCTGAACCAATCATTAAAGAGGGTCTTCAATAAATTCCGAAAAGGTGATATTTTATCAATACCAATATGGCACTCGCTGACAGGCTTAAATTGTATAAGAAGATTGAGGAGAAGAGGGGTAACCCCCTCGTGGTTTATGTTACTTCTCAAAGACCAGGCGCAACGGGTGCAATGGCGGGAGATGTGATTGACGAGTTTATTGACCAAATCAAAACAATAGACAAAACAAAGGATACGGTTGACTTACTCATTGAATCCACGGGTGGCGACCCCTTAACGTCCTGGAGGGTGATTTCTTTAATCCGCACCTCATTTAAGAATGTTAATGTACTAGTGCCGCATTCCGCCTTCAGTGCGGCTACGCTACTCGCACTCGGCGCAGATGAGATTTGGATGGGTTCGTTTGGCTCTCTGGGGCCGATTGACCCTCAAATTACCACCAGAAAGAAAGACGGCACTACGCAACAATTTGGTTATGAAGACGTTGCTTCATTCTTGAGCTTTGTCAAAGAAGAAGGTGGTATTACGGAGCAAGAATATTTGAAGGGAGCGATTGAAAAATTATGTGAATCCGTAGAGCCGCCAGTTTTGGGATTCGCCAAGCGTTCGTCATCTCTTTCAGTTTCAATGGGAGAGAAGATGCTCCAAATGCACATAACGGATGCCGAGAAGAAAGCGCAGGCGCACTCAATAGCTTTGAAATTAAATAAGAGTTTCTTCAGTCACGGTCATTCATTGGGCAGGAAAGATGCGGAGGAGATTGGGTTGAATATTAAGACCCCCGATGACGAGCTGGAGAAATTGATGTGGAGCATCCACGAGGATTTTGAAAAAGAACTTCAAACCAGGGTGCCGTTTGACCCATTGGCGGAATATTTGAAAAATCCACAGGCGGCTCCATTACTACAATCTCCGCCGCCGTTACACATTCCTCCACAACTGAATCAGCAATTAGCTGTTCAGATGCTTCAGAATTACTTCAATCAACAGCTTAATGTTCAATTACCAGAGGTTGAGGTAGAATTAAAATATGGGTTTATGGAAAGCGCAAGAACCGCATCAGAATGCTATATGCGGAGCAGAATATTGGTTCAAAGAAATTTGGATATGCAATTTAGGGGGAATATAATGCCCCTTGATAAGGGCTGGAGGAAGGTTGAAATAACCAATGAACACAATGAACCAACTCAACCAACAACAGAATAGATACTTGGAAAGCCCTTTCGTCATACGGGAGACGAGTCCCGATGGGCAGTTTGCATTTGGAACGCCCAATAATTTTAAGGGAGGCATCATTTTCAAGAAAGAAGGCTTTTCAACGCCCGCAATTGATGCTGGTAAGGATTTAGGTAACGAGAAAGAAGATAATAGTGAGTCGCCTGGTGGGGTAAAAGAATAGTGAGTTTGGTGGTGTGGTAATTGTAACGGGAAAGCTCATCAGTCTCCCCGTCAAAATTGTTGCAGTTTAGAAACTGAATTGGCGTCCACTTTAATCAACGATAACCTACGCAGTCCTCAACCTGCCGCTCACTATATTTTCACCGCATAGATTAACCGTGAATGATGGTGTCTCCTTTCAAAACTGAAACTGAATTGACCCCCTTTCAAAATTTTTCAAAGGTTCGCCAAGTGTTGCAGAGTTTTGAGGGGTCGGAATTTCAAAAATTTTGAGAGGGTTTCTCACCCAGAAATTAAATTTTGGAAAAGGAAAAGGGCGTTACCGAAACCGAAAAATCCGCCGCCGAAAATTTTTAGCGGGCGGCAAAAATTGAGGCGGTTCAGTCCGTTTCAAAGCAGAAGAAATTCCTGATATTATTTCACTATAGCCAGTAGCTGGTTAATTTGCTGGAGAGATACGGTTGGATATGGGAAAACTTTCGCCCAATCAACCGTTCGTATGAATTTGCTCCACGCGAGCCACATGGGATGAACGGACGCAAAACGTCCGTTTTTCTCTTTATTCATGGAAATTGCTAACATGAGCATGATGAAAAAAGAGATCGCAAACGGCGTGGTACATAGCATGCCGATGGATTTACGGAACGCCCTTACCGCTTCTCCGAAGGCAAAAGCGGCATGGGAGGACATTACACCGCTTGCGCGCAATGAGTGGATCTGCTGGATCACATCGGCCAAAAAGCCTGAAACGCGAACGCATCGCATCGAGAGGACGCGCGCGGAGCTTATCGAGGGAATTCGCCGGCCTTGTTGCTGGCCCGGCTGCCCTCATCGTTGAGACTCAAAGAATTCAGAGAGTACGAAAGTTTCTTTTTTTGCTTGCGCCTCATACGTAACCGCAAGCGCACCCATCAATCCGATCATCATCAGCTGCGGACAAAGTCATTTCACGTCTTGGATGGAATAGAGGACGGTCCCGCTCTCTGTTTGAACATTCACCGTTTCGCCTTTTTTACGTCCCATAAGGGCCGATCCGAGCGGGGACACATAGGAAATGCGGCCGCGGGCGGCATTAACCTCCTGGGAACCGACAATAGCGTATGTCTTTTTTGATTTGTTGACCGAAAGGGTAACCACGGAGCCAATATCAATCTGTCCGCTTTTCGGTCTTTTGATGATCATGGCGTATGTTAACTTTTCGCGGATTCGATGTATGCGAGCTTCGATGCGAGATAAACGGGAACGCGCCTCCTGGTATTCGGCGTTTTCCGATAAATCTCCCTTTTGCACGGCCTGCGACACGTCCTGAATGGCCTCTGGACGCTCTTTCGTATCCAGACGTAAAAGATCACGCTCGAGCTTCCGCTTCCCCTCGGGTGTGAGATATATGGGTTCATCACTCGTATCGCGTCGAAGTTCGTGCGATTGGCGTTTTGGCAGGCGCATGAGCCGTATCGTATCGGGGATGCCCTTTCATGCAAAGTCCGGCGTAACGACTCCCGCGCGTATCTGTATATTTGCCTCGGAACGTGTTTGCTCAATCATCTAACAAGAAAAATGCTATGAAGAGAACGAAACGTTTCGCGCTTTCCGCCGCTATCCTCTCCTTTCTTCTTACCGCCGCGCTTCTTTCCCCGTCATTCGCATATGCTATGCCGGGTCCGTCGGCAGGAATTTCTCCGCGTATCGGAAAACACATGCAGGGCAAAAAGCTCGGGACATTCCGAAACAGAAAGGATATGCGGCGCCAATTCAAAGCGGTACACGACGCCATAGAACGCGGTGACTACGAAGCATGGGCCGCGCTCATGAGCAGCCGGCCGAATGCTGACACTGTCGTTAACAAAGAAACCTTCGAAAAACTGCGGGAGATACACGCGCTCCTGAAAGAAGGGGATAGGGACGGCGCGAGAAAAATCGCCGAAGAACTGGGCATGATGCGTTTTACCGACAAAAAACAGCTACGCGACTTTTTCCGACAGATTCATGATGCCGTCAAAAACAATGACTATGACACATGGGCAAAGCTCATGAATGAGCACCCAAAACACGGGATGGACACGAGCCTGGAAGCATTTGAACGAACGAAACAACACAGGGGACATGCAATGCCTCACAGTCCAAAGCCCACGCATCCTCTGTTTATGCCGCATCCGGCATTCCCGGATGGAACCCCGGGACCTGCCCTGCAATGATCCGCAAAAAGCCCCGTCCATCGGGGTTTTTGCTTGGCTGATGTCCCACGGTAGATGTGATATGCTGAAACACGGCCATAAAAACACGACGGTACGAGTAGTTTGTGGCCGGCCATTTCCCTGATGGTCAAATACTTCTTCCTGAAAAATGTACGCGGGAAATATATGCCCGAACACGTTCCGCCCGTAGGACGGAAAAAAGCCGAACCGAGCATTGCGCAGGTTCGCGAGCAATTACAACAAGCGGAACGCCGCACCAAACGCGTTTCTGTTTCAAGGGATGATGCGGAAAAAGAATGGAGGGCATGGCAAGAACTGAAAGGCGAAATGAACACTCTCCCGCCCGAGACCTTGCGCGTTCCTGATTCCATTGTAACCAAACTCAAGGAATCGCGCGGGCTCGGCACACGAACGCTTACGCAAGACGAAAAAGGGATCGTGCACGATGTTTTGTCGGCGTATGCGCTTGCCGGCAGGCCGCTTTCCGTTGCGGCAAAGGAATTGCGCGATTATGTCGATCCCGAGCTGGATATGCCACCGTCGATTGATTGGGAACAAATGAATCAGCTAATCGCTATTCTTGAAGAGAAATCCACATAACGCGTATGAGCTATCTTGTCCTTGTCCGTCATGGAGAATCGCGCTGGAATCTCGGAAATAAATTTACCGGCTGGGTAGATGTTCCACTAAGCGAAAATGGCGTACATGAAGCTATTCGGTCGGCAAGAGATCTGAAACAGATTGATTTTGATGTGGCGTTTACGTCAAAACTGGAACGGGCAAAATCAACATTGCTTATTATCCTTTCCCAGCAGAACCGGACCGGGATTTTTCTCCACGACGAAGACAAAAAGCGTAAATATTATCAATGGACAAAACATTCGAATAAACATAACGGGAAAGAGATTCCCATCCATACGTCGGAATTGCTGAATGAACGCTATTATGGAGCCCTTCAGGGTATGGATAAGGATGAGGCGGAAAAAAAGTACGGAAAGGAGAAACTCTTCCATTGGAGAAGGAGCTATACCGGGCGTCCGCCGAAAGGCGAAACACTCAAGGAAACGTTCGAACGCATGTTCCCGTATTATCGGCGCGAAATAGACTCTCTTCTAAAAAAAAATAAAAACGTGCTTCTTGCCGGACATGGAAATACGCTTCGCGCCATCATGAAATATCTCGAGAAAATCGATGACCACGACATTCCGTTTTTGGAACTGCCGGAAGGGAAGCCCATCATATATGAATCCAAGCGCGGAAAATGCGTTTGTCTGAATCCGCACGAATACAGCTTTGAACGGCCTTTGCGGTAGTGGAGAGTAGGGTTGCGTGGCTGCGTAGGACGTAGTTGCGTAGGGCGCGGAACAGGACGCAGTGCGTAGGACGCAGGGGAAGAGTACGTAGTTGCGTAGGGGGAGCATAATTCTCCCCGAACCCCTTTGCTCTTTGCCCTCTGCCCTTCCTAATCGCTAAGAGCTCCTACAGAATTTGGAACTTGCTCCATACCTGATATGCTCTCGCGTATGGCGAAAAGAGAGAATCCCTATATCAGTCTTATAGCGAATATTGTCCTTCCGACAATCGTTTTGACGCGTCTTTCGGTGGATGGACTCCTTGGCCCAACCTACGGGCTCCTTGCGGCGCTCTCGTTTCCCATAACATACGGCGCTCTTGATTTTTGGAGGAGAAAAAAAGTGAACTTTTTCTCCGCGCTGGGTCTTGCGAGCGTTCTTCTTACCGGCGGCATCGGGCTGCTTAAACTTGATCCTCAATACATCGCGCTCAAAGAGGCGGGCGTGCCTCTGCTCGTCTCCTTCGCTGTTTTTGCATCGATGAAGACAAAATTTCCGATCGTAAAAAGTTTTCTACAAAAGCTCATGGACTATGATAAGGTGCAAACAGCTCTGGAAGAACGAAAGAACACGGAGGCGTTTGATCGCCACATGACATTTGCGAATCATTTATTCGCAGGAAGTTTTCTTGTCTCCGCGGCCTTGAATTTTTTTCTTGCAAAATGGATTGTCGTCAGTGCGCCGGGAACAGAAGCATTCAATGCGGAGTTAGGAAAAATGACGGCCTTGAGCTTTCCGGTCATCGTCCTTCCGATAACGCTCATGATGGCATTCGTCCTGTACGGCATCATATCAAAAACCGAACAATTGACCGATTTGAACATGGAGGATTTCTTTTTTGGAGCCAAAGGGAAGGAAAAGGAGGGGAGTGTCTCATGATTGCCTCCGCTACCGCCCTCACGCGTTTCCGCATGGGAGAAACCGTAACGAAAACAGGATGGTATCTTTGCGTACCCTGCGGTTACCTGCAAGAATTTTCTGCGGGTAATACGTTTACTACCTGCGAGGTATGCCGTGCAGGGACGGATGACGGACCGGAAGGGTATACAGATAAAGAAAGCGAATTTTGGGAATTCATTCAGGTGACGGGAAGCAAAACGTGAGAATAAGAGCTTGGGAGCGGGTTACGGTGAAGATTGCAGCTGGCAGCCAGCTGTTGGCAATGTACAAAAGCGCATAGGGATGGGGGTTGGTGGTGAGTGGCTGGTGATTAGGGATGTTAGGTGGGGAAAGGTTCGTGGGTCCGTAAGATCGTAGGCCATATGCTGTTCGCGCCTTGACCCGTCCTACGCACTACGTCCTGTTTCGCGCCCTACGCAACCCTACTCCTTCCTCCTTCCTTACCCCGTCCCGATAACGGCCGACCTCATAAATATAAAACATCCCGGCGAACCGGGATGTTTTTTTGCTCTTAGCGGTTGTCCGCTTTCGGGCGGGCGATGTTCACAACGATGTTGCGACCTCCGAGGTCTGTGTTGTTGAACATATCGACCGCCTTCTGAGCCTCTTCGTCAGAGCCGTATTCGACGAAGCCGAATCCTCGGCTGCGTCCGGTCATGCGGTCCGTCGGAATATAGACGGATGTCACATTTCCAGCCTGAGCGAAGTGATCGCGGAGCTCGTTTTCCGCTGTAGAAAACGGAAGACCTCCGACGAAAACCTTGTTGTTCATGGTGGCGTGATAGGGGAATTAGATAAAGATCATTACCCTTCTCACACGCGTTTGTTCGAACGTTGAAACGTTGACACACTCGACGTAGAACGGGGGATTTGATCGGCAAGAATATAGCACAATACCCATAAAACGTCAATAGACAGTGACGCTCGCAGAGCCCTGCACCGGGATGCGAAGAGTACGTAGGACGTGGTTGCGTAGGATGCGGAATAGGGAGTGGGGAGTAGGATGTAGGGGCGCGGCATGCCGCGTCCTGTAGGACGTAGTTGCGTAGGGGGAGCATGATTCTCCCCGAACCCCGTAACCCGTTCCCTTTGCCCTAGGTCTGTAGGATCGTAGGTTCGTAAGATCGTAGGTTCGTAAGTAATGTGCTGTTTATTAAAAACACGAAACTCTTGACCCTAACTCTAGAACCCTAAAACTCTGGAACACTTGACGGCCTCATTGCCAATAGCGAACAGCTCCCACCTACAATCTTCCCCATAACCCATAACCCGTTTCCCTTAGCCCTTTTTGCCCTCTTTTCCCAATTGCCAATATCTCCAAGCTACAATCTTTCCCTGGACTCGTAATCCGTTCTCCCTTTTTGACGTGATTCGTAATACAAAACTTGTTATACTGTATCCATGCCAGCGGCCGCGTACGATATATTGAGTATTTTTGTTGCTTTCGGAGGATTCCTTGTTTCGTTTTATCTGACAACAAAAAAGCGCGAACAAAAAACGTTTGTATGCCCGCTCAAGGCGAAATGCCACGAAGTCATCCACAGCGAATACGCCTCGTTCATGGGCGTAAACGTAGAATGGATAGGCATGGCATATTTCGGCCTCATCGCGCTTATCTACGCCGGTCGGCTGTTATTTCCGGCTTTGCATGCTCCGGGCATATTGTTCGCCCTTATCATCGTAACCATGCTGGCGGCATTATTTTCGATCTATCTCTTTTACATCCAACTCGTTCTTCTGCGGCAGTGGTGTTCATGGTGCCTTTTGACAGAAGCGCTCTCCATTGGGCTTTTCATCCTTACGATGGTCATTGCCGATGCGCATGTGACGTTTCTCTTCGCGTCGTTCCGAAGAATCATCGAAACCATCCACGCGTTCGCGTTCGCGCTCGGGGTTGGCGGCGCTACCATTACGGCGTATTTCTTTTTCCGCTTCTTAAAGAATTTCAAAATCAGCGTGAAGGAAGCGGAAATGCTCCGAGCATTGTCCCAAGTTACGTGGACCGCGCTTGCACTGCTCATTGTGTCCGGCCTGGGACTCATGCTGCCGTATTCGTCCGTGTATATATCGAGACCCGCATATATCATCGAAATTATCGTCATCCTCGCCATTCTCGTTCTGGAAACACTCATGAGTCTCACCATCTCTCCGAAACTGGTAAGAATCTCCTTCGGAAAGAAACACGAACACAAACCCGGCGAACTGAAAAAGCTGCGGCTGTTGGCATTCGGACTCGGCGCAGCTGCGATTGCCTCATGGTATTTCGCGTTCGTTTTGAACGCCTTTCAGGACGTACAGCTGTCTTTGACGGCTTTCGCCGCCATATATGCCGCCATCCTCGGCATCGCCGTTCTCTGGAGCCGCTGGGTGGAATACCGATATACCAAACGCGCGGAATTCGCCTGATGACGCATGAAGACCTTTGACGGGAAGGCTCTCCGAAAGAACGGCTTTCTTTCCCTGCCGCGCGACATTACTCTTGCCCTGTTCCTGGCTATTCGAGCCGTAAAACGCGCAAGTCTCGGCACAAGTCTTCTCATTATCTCCATTCAAATTCTAACGGTTCTGAACCTGCTTCTCGTGAACGGAATCCTCGTAGGACTCATTGAGGGATCGGAAACCACATACCGCTTGAGTTATTCGGGCGATATTTTCATTTCTCCGCTTATAACGCGCGACCGGGTTGAGAACACGGAACAGATTATGAACGATCTTCGGCATGACCCTGATGTGACCTCCATTTCAAGACGGTACACGGCGTCGGGATTCATTGCGTCCGTGCCGGCGCGTTCGAATCTTAAAGACGTCCCTAATGAAACGGGAACCACCATCGTAGGGCTCAATCCCGCAAATGAGAATAGTGTGACAAAACTCGACGAGCAGATTATCGCCGGACGCTGGCTGGAACCCACCGACACGAACGGCATCGTGCTTGGCAATCGTCTCCTCCAGCAGTATTTCGATGTACCGATTGAACGCGGCATCTTGCGCAATGTCGAGCTTGGCGACAAGGTTACCGTAAGCTTCGGAACGAGCACGCGCGAATTCCACGTGATCGGCATCGTTTTCAGCAAAATCGACCCTGTGGCGAGGCGCGCCTATATCCTCGATCGCCAGCTTCTTGCCCTTACGGACAAATTTAATCTGAATGCCGGCGAAATCGCCATTTCACTTCAGCCGGGCGCGGATCCGGAAGCCTGGGTCAACCGCATGAAGGCGAAGCATTATGGGAGCGGAGCCAGCATAAAAACGGCGCGCGAAAGTATGGGGAGTTTCTTTTCGGAAGTCACGGGAACCTTCGCGCTTATCGCGAATATTATCGGCGGCATCGCGCTGCTCGTAGCCGCCGTCACCGTCTTTATCATCACGTTTATCAATGCTGTCACGCGCCGTAAATTTATCGGCATTCTGAAAGGCATCGGGGTTACCGAGCGTTCCATAGAAATCGCGTATGTCCTTCAAGCTGTCTTCTATGCCCTGGTCGGCATCGGGGTAGGTGTAGCCATGATCCTGGTACTTGACCCGTATTTCGATAAAAATCCCATAGACTTCCCTTTTTCCGACGGAATTTTAAGTGTAACAACGAGCGGTATTCTTATCAGAAGCGGCATTCTTCTGGCTGTCACGTTCATTGCAGGTTATCTTCCCGCCAGACGCATTGTGCATGGAAATACATTAGATGCAATTTTGGGGAGGTAGGAAGTGGGAAGTAGGGAAGGCGTAGGATGAGTGGGGAATAGGAGGGAAGATACCGTGAGGTTTATTCCATAGCTGGACGAACGATCAGAAAACGCAAAACACGCGAAGTATGAAGGAAACGCTCATCAAGGTAAAACATCTCGTCAAAAACTACCAAAGCGGACATATTGTCACGAAAGTTTTAAAAAATTTGACGTTTGACGTGTATAAGGGGGAATTCCTCTCCGTCATCGGACCGAGCGGCTCCGGAAAATCAACGCTTCTCTATCAGCTCTCCCTGCTCGATCGACCGACATCCGGCAGCATTCATTACGGCAAACTCTGCGTTACCGATCTCGGATCCAAAGAACGGACGGCACTCCGTTTGAATTATCTCGGTTACGTTTTTCAGGAATACGCGCTTCTCCCCGATTTAACGGCAATCGAAAACGTGATGGTTCCGAATATCATGCGCGGCTTTGGAAAAGCCGTGGCAAGAGAAATGGCGAAAGCAGCTCTCGAAAAGCTAAACGTAGGTCACCGCCTCGATAATCTTCCCGGCCAGCTCTCCGGCGGGGAACAGCAGCGGGTAAGTATTGCGCGCGCCATTGCGCATACGCCGGCGATTCTGTTCGCCGATGAACCAACGGCAAACCTCGATACGGTAAATTCCGATCAGGTAATGGATGCGTTTCTTGATTTGCATTATCATGGCCAAACCATCGTGATGGTGAATCACGAGCAGGAGTATGCGAAAATTGGTGACCGAATAATGCATCTCCTCGATGGAAGTATAGAAAGATTTGAACCATCACATCATAAAAAACGCTAATCATATGAAAACTCCAAACCTTCTTCTCGTATTCCTCCGCATGTCTTTAGGATGGGTCTTTTTTTGGGCGGGCATTTCCAAGGTCGCTGATCCGACCTGGTCAGCGGGCGGGTTCCTGCAAAAGGCCGAAACCTTCCAGAGCTTTTTTGCCTGGTGGGCGAGCCCTGCCATGCTCCCCGTAACGAATTTCCTAAACGAATGGGGACTGCTTCTTATCGGCCTCTCGCTTATTACCGGCCTTTTCGTCAGGCTATCGTCCTTTTTTGGAATATTGCTTATGGCGCTGTATTACTTTGCGCGCCTAAAATTCCCATACCCGGACGCAAACAGTTTATTCGTTGACTCGCATGTGATTTATGCGCTTCTCCTCGGCTATTTTATTGCCACGCGCGCCGGCCGCGTGTACGGTTTGGACGGAAAACTCCAAAAGCTCAAGCGATGGAAGAACATAAAATGGACAGGAGTATGGCTTGGATAGGCGCGGAAAGATTGTGGGTGAGAGCTCTTAGCAATTAGGGAGGGCAAAGGGAAACGTTACGGGTTATGGGTTCGGGGTTCGGGGTTCGGGGTTCGGGGTTCGGATAGAATTATGCTCCCCCTACGCAACCACGTCCTCTTCCCCCTACGCCCTACGCAACTACGCACTTTCAGCATACCTCACGACTCACGACCCATATCTCACGACCCACGCCCCACGTCCTACGCAACTACGTCCTTCGTAACCTATGAAAACCCTCAAACCAATCCTCCCCATACTCGTGACCGCGATCGTTCTCATCGGCGTCGCCGTTACTCTGATTGCCCTGAACGTACGCCAGCAGATTTCGCTGCCACCGCAATACCCCATGGCAGCCGTAACATCGTTCGATGAATGCGCCGCGGCTGGATATCCGATTTTAGAAAGCTATCCTGAACGATGCCTGACGCCGGACGGGCGCAGTTTTACGCGCGACATCGGAAACGAACTTCCGTATACAAACATGATTCAGATTGACCACCCCCGGCCGGGTATATCGGTAACATCGCCGCTTACGATAAGCGGTCGAGCGAGAGGAACATGGTATTTCGAAGCCAGTTTTCCGGTTCAGCTTTTGGATGCAAACGGGGAAACGCTTGCCATTGAACCCGCACAGGCAGAAGGGGAGTGGATGACCGAAGATTTCGTACCTTTCGCCGTGGAGCTCGTATTCGATGCAAAAACAGCAACAGGAACGCTCATTCTTATAAAGGATAACCCCTCCGGATTGCCCGAATACGATGCACAGGTTGAAATACCCGTCCGTTTCGGAAAAACGTCATCCACGGAAAAACCGTCGGACCAAATATGCATACAAGTGATCGCGACTGCGAAAAATCCGGAGACCGGAGAAGTACGCGACTTTCCGACGCCATGCGATGTGCCGGAAGGATGGGAGACTATTGCGCCGTAGGACTTAGGAGAAACGGGTTATTGGTTACTGGTTACGGGGTTCGGGTTACGGGCACATGGCTTACAGATTACGGTCTTACGGACCTACGATCCTACAGACCTAGGGCAAAGGGAACGGGTTACGGGCGCATGGCTCACTGCCCATGGCCCACACGCCCTACGCAACCACGTCCTACGCAACTACGCACCCTTTCCCCCTACGCAACCCCAACGTAACGCCCATAACACTATTCTGTATAATACACACGTAAAATATCCTTAACCAAACATATGTTTCTACCAGCATTAACAGCTGGCGTAATGAGTCTCGCGCTCATTCAAGGCCAGCCATCTCAAATGCCTACCCTACTGCAGGGTATGGACGTTGTTGCTTCACCCACTGTTCGTGAACGACTCATGGATCGCCGCGAAGAATTCTTAAAGCGTTGGGAGGCAGTAAAAGAACGACGTCAGGACAAACTCCAATCGATGCGGGAACGCCTCAAAGAAAGGCTTGAGAACGTCCCGGACGAACGGAAGCAGGTAATTGCGGAAAATCTCGCGGAACGCCTGAATGCCGTGAACGATACGCATGCGAACAATGAGCTTCGTTTTCTTGAAAAGAACGAAAACCTTCTCGTCAAAATCGAGGAACGCGCATCAGCCCTCAAAAACAAGGGAGCCGATATCTCAGCAGTCACGACCGCGATAGCGAACGCACAAGGAGACATTTCGAATGCTAAGGAGGCCGTGCTTGCACAAAAAGATAAGGTGTACAGCCTTGATCAGAATAGCACGGAGCCCATCGGCAAAACCTTTGCCGGTCTTGTGAGTCAAATGAACAGGGATCATCAGGCGCTTCGGAACGATTCGCTCAAAACAGCGAAAAATTCCGTACGTTCTGCACTTATGGCCTTGAAAGATGCGGCAAAAAGTTTCAACGACGCTTCAGCGGAAGGGGATGAAGAATAATTCTATGAAACAATTCGCCGCATTCCTTGCCGTGGCCGGTCTTTTGACCGCCCTAGGACAAGGGTGCCTCTCGCCTTCCTCATCACAACCGCAGGCCCTGCCGACGCCAGCCCCCGGAGCTGTAGAGCCCGTTGCGGAGCGCGTTGTTCCGGAAAAAACTCAAGAATCGGATGTGGATGATTTAGAAGCCGAACTTGAAGGAGAAAAGCTTGAACCGATTGAAAACGATATCAAAGCTCTGCAAGAGCAAGCGAATCAGCTCTACTGATTTCGCACGAAAGCCCGGGATATTCCCGGGCTTTACGGAACATTGATTAAAATTTCATTGCAGTGTTTTCGCGTATCATAATTCATTATCTGCAACCTGCAGGAATGTTATTGACAAAGAATTCGAAATGATGTTCAACTTCGGTGTCGTCATGGATCTTCAGGAAGTTCACGACAGGCTCTTTCAGTTTTACAGACGAAACGCACTAGTATTCGGTGAGACGTCTTTTCAAGAAAGCATTCTGCGCGCCCTGATTTCGCATTGCGAACGCGGGCCGATCCTGCCCATTCCCGCAGCGGACTTTACGGAAGAGCTGTCCCTGGCGCGAGGATTCTTCCCTGTTCTCTACGTGGAGTTCGACTACACGTTTCGGAAGGACGTGCACGCGCGCGCTGCCTTGAACCTGTTTCACGATGAAGAGCAAAAAACACCGCGTGAATTTTGCCATACCTTCTCGGTGTTCTATCTCGACAAGCCGTTTCTTGACCGGATACGAGAGAAACTCCTTCATCGCATGATGGACCGCGGTCCCGTGGTCTGCTACGAAGATTCCCTCGGACTGCAGATCGTCTTTCCCTTCCGAAAAGGAGAGCGTCTGCGTCACCTGCATTACGCCTTAGATCCTATCGGCTCGATCGGATCGGCCTAACAGAGCCTTGCCCGTCGGGCGGGGCTTTTCCATTTTAAAACACGTTTACGAATGGGAAAGTGCGTAGGACGTAGGGGGAGAGGACGTGGTTGCGTAGGACGTTGTTGTGTAGGGGGAGCATGATTCTATCCGAACCCCATAACCAATAACCCGTAACACGTTTCTTTAGCCCTTTGCCCTGGATCCCGATATTGCCTTCCATCCCTGTTGCCAAAACAGAAAATATCACATACTACACGTGAACTATGGACGTCCGAATCAACAAATACCTCGCAGAACAGGGATATTGCTCCCGTCGCGAAGCTGACCGCCTGATCCAGGCCGGAAAAGTGCTGATTAACGATCGGCCCGCAAAGCTTGGCGATGTTGTTCAGGAAGGAGACAAGGTCAATGTGAAAGGACGGGCGGAAAGCAAACGCGAGGGGCCGGTGTATATTATGCTTCATAAACCGGTCGGTTATATCACAACCGCGGACCGCAGGAGCAAACAGAATGTCATGGAACTCGTACGCATCAGCAGGCGCGCGTATCCCGTCGGCAGGCTGGATGTGGCGTCCTCCGGACTGCTAATTATCACGAATGACGGAGAGCTTGCGAATCGGCTCATGCATCCGAGTTTCGAACACGAGAAAGAATATGCCGTGGAAGTGAACAGCGATTTCGATGAACGGAGCATTCGGTTGCTCCGTCATGGCGTTGATTTGGACGACGGAAGAACGCTCCCGGCAAAAGCAACACAAACAGGCCAGCGCACCGTTCGTCTGACCGTGCGCGAAGGCCGCAACCGTCAGATTAGGCGCATGATGGAAGCGCTCGGGTATGAAGTCGTTTCACTTATGCGTATTCGCATCGGGGAGCTCAAAATGCAGCATCTCCCACCTGGACAGTGGCGCTATTTAAAACCGTCAGAAATTAGATTACTTCGTTCGGCAAAGAGGCAAAGAGGAGAGAAAAGGGCTAAGGGCTAAGGGGAACGAGTTTTGGGGATCGGATCTAGGATCTGTGGTGAACACTATATGACCTACGGTCTTATGAACCTACTGTCCAAGGGCTAAGGGAAAAGGGAACGGGTCGGGACGCAGGGCTTATGGCTCACGGCCCATAACCCATGGCCCATACCTCACGACTCACGCCCTACGTCCTACGAAACCACGCAACCTACCTTCTCACTCCCTACTTCCTGGCACATTCCCTGTCCTGCTATACTCCCTTCAAATCCATGGAGGCGTTTTTTGAAATAAGCTTCATTATCGTCATCGCGGCGGCTGTCGCGCTGGTGTTCCAGTTGCTCCGTCAGCCGCTCATTCTCGGACACATCATCACGGGCATACTCGTGGGGCCTGCGGTTCTAAACATCATTAAGTCACAAGAAACGCTTACCGTTTTTTCGCAACTCGGGATCACCGCGCTGCTCTTCATTGTCGGATTGAGCCTGAGTCCGCAAGTCATGCGCGAGGTTGGCAAGGTGTCGCTCATCACCGGAATCGGGCAGGTAGTGTTTACGTCGATTTTCGGCTATTTCATCGGACGTGCCTTCGGCTTCAGCGCAATTATTTCGATCTATCTTGCCGTCGCCTTTACCTTTAGCAGTACGATTATCATTTCCAAGCTTCTATTCGATAAAAAAGACACATGGAAGCTCTACGGAAAAATCGCCATAGGATTTTTACTCGTCCAGGACGTGCTCGCCACCTTCTTTCTCATCCTCGCGTCCGCGGCAAAAGGACAGGGCAGTATGTTCGCAATCGCGATGGACGTCGGTCTAAAAGCAATCCTGATCGGAAGCATTCTGTATATCATGGCCGCCTACGTTCTCCCCCTGCTTACAAATGTCTTCGCGAAATCCCAGGAATTCTTGTTTCTTTTTACCATCGGCTGGGGAGTGGGGCTTGCGGCAATCTTCTATGGCTTAGGTCTCTCCATAGAACTCGGAGCGCTCGCGGCCGGTGTCACGCTCGCGGCTTCGCCATACCACTATGAAATAAGCGCAAAAATGAAAATTTTGCGTGATTTTTTTATCGTGACATTCTTTATCCTTCTCGGGTCACAACTCTCCCCTGCAAACCTGTATCAGTTCCTGTGGCCGGCGATCGCGTTTTCCGCCTTTATTCTCATCGGGAATCCGCTCATCGTTATGGTTCTTATGGGCCTGCTCGGCTACAACAAAAAAACGGGATTTTTGGCCGGATTGACCGTCGCACAAATCAGCGAATTCTCCCTTATTCTCATCATTCTCGGCATCAAAGCGTCTCATATCCCTTCGGAAATCCTTTCTCTCGCCACCATCGTCGGCATCGTCACCATTTCGTTTTCTACCATCATGATCCTGTATTCGGAATCCCTGTATGCATTTTTCGAACCGATTCTAGGGGTATTTGAACGAAAACGGACGCACCGTGAACGGGGGACAATGGAGCGATTCGACATCATTTTGTTCGGATGTCACCGCGTTGGCAGCGATTTTCTGCCGTCGCTAGAAAAATCAAAAAAATCTTTCTTGGTCGTCGACTTTGATCCAGCTATCATCCGACACCTTGCGGCGTGCGGCATTCCGAACCGATACGGCGACGCGGAAGACAACGAGTTTTTGGATTCCCTCAATTTAAAAAAAACCGAATTGGTCATTTCGACGCTGCCGGATTTTGAAGCAAATATGTTCATTGTGAACAAGGTACGGAAGGCAAACCCGAATGCCATGCTCATTGCCCTTGGTCATACCATTCCCGAAGCGGAAGAACTTTATGCGGAGGGTGCCACCTATGTCATTCTTCCGCATTATATCGGAGGGAATTACGCGGCGATGCTTGTAGAGAAACACGCGGGAAACCTTAAAAAATTCGCCGTCGAGCGCCAAAAACACCTTAAGCACCTCCTTCAACGAAAAGCGCACGGTTGCATTGTGCGTATGCACGAAGGCGCCAAAGGGCAGGGATTTGTGGAGTTTTGATTTAGGGCAAAGGAAGGGGAACGGGTCTCGGGTTACGTGATTCGGGTCTAAGATGAAACCGCTTACCTACAAACCTACGGTCTTACGGACCTACGAACGTACTGGCCCAAGGGCAAAGGGAACGTGTTACGGGTTATTGGTTATGGGGTTCGGGGAGAATGATGCTCCCCCTACGCCCTACGTCCTACGCAACTATGTACTCTTCCCCCCGACGTCCTGCGCGACTTCTGCATTATTCCTGATTCGTGCAAGACATTTCTAAAACTCAAGCTTGAGTCCGACCGGACAATGGTCGGAGCCATGGACATCAGAAAGAATGAACGCATCACGGATGTTTCGTTTCAGTTCATCGCTCACGAAAAAATAATCGATTCTCCAACCGACATTCCGTTCCCGAGAACGCGTTTTCATATCCCACCAGGAATAATGCCCCGGACCTTCATGAAATAGTCGGAACGTATCAAGATACCCGCGTTTTACGAGCGCATCGATCCAGGCACGTTCGACGGGCATAAAGCCGGATGTCTTTTCATTTTCTTTCGGACGCGCGAGATCAATCTCCGTATGAGCGGTGTTTACGTCCCCGCACAATATGACGGGCTTTTTCTTGCGAAACGCCTCTATAAGGCGAAGAAACCGCTCGTAAAAATCCAGTTTATATTTCAGACGATGTTCGCCGGACCCGCCGTTCGGGAAATACACGTTAAAAAGATAGAATGGCTCATATTCAAGCATCACGACTCGTCCCTCCTCATCTAGCAACGGCTCCCCGAAATGCATGGTGGCGAGAAGAGGGGAAACACGGGTATATGTCACCGTACCGCTATAACCTTTTTTTCTGTCCGAGCTGTTCCAATAGGATTCATACCCGTCCGGATGGATGAGCGTATCCGAAAGCTGCTCCACATGCGCTTTTGTTTCCTGCAGGGCGGCGATATCCGGCCGCTCTGTACGGAGCCATTCTAAAAAACCTTTTCGTTCGGCGGCACGGATGCCGTTTACGTTCCAGGAAATCAGGGAGTAACGCTTCCTTTCGGCCATAGAAAGGTATCCTAACCTTTTAACGGGGATTCCAAAAGCGGTGCCTGTAATGCCGGGAAGCTATCCGACGATGCAAGATATGCGGAGCCGCAAAAGCTTCCCAGTGAATGCATAAACAATAAAAACAGAAACCCTCCGGGTGCGAGGAGGGTTTTAGGAGGGATCATCGTAATCTTTCGGGCGCTCTTTCATGAATCGGATGCCTGTTTGCACCGATGCTACAACGAGCGCAACGAGAACAAGTTCGCCGCTTCGCAATCCAAAGAGCATGGCGTCCGGGAAGAGATGGGCGAGCGTAAAAACGAACAAGACGAAGGCCAAATATTCGAGGCCCGGCCTCGCGGCGCTGATGAAGGATGCGACGCGCTTCATGGTCCGCCTCGCTCAAGGCGATACCACATGCGGAACGAGGCGTCCGAGCCCATCCCGAGCTTACGCGGATCGGCCGCGATGTCCTCGACAAATCTCGTTACATCCGTATTCTCGCGATCATGCGGAAGATCGGTTACGCGGAGGAACACAAAGCGGAGTTGCGTGGTCGCGTATATGACGGGCGAGAGGACGCTCATAACGAGCGCATGGCATCGGCGTATGGTCATGCCGATATGCTGATCACGCGGGATACTATCTTCTATGCGGATAAACGGATTGCAGCGCATGGCATCCACGCGCTCCAGCCGAAATGCAATTCCCTGGTCTATATAGACGAAGAAATGGTCGCCGACGCGACACTGTTCAAAGGTTCGCTGTGCCCATTTGTCCATGAAATGTCCCGAAGCGAGCTTACGGGAACTCGACGCATTGTCAAGAATGATGAACACTATTACTATCCTTGCGTATGAAACAATTCGCCCTCCTGCTCGTGTTCGGTTCCCTGGTCGCCATGGGATATGCCCTGCAACGAAACGGATTTTTCACCGCGTCAACAGAGCAGTTTCAACGCTCCGTCGAGGCTCCGACCTCAATCTCGGAAAGCACAAAGGACGTCGGAGAGGGGCGGCCGGCAGCCGAGGAGGAACAATCGGATGATCAAGAAACAGCGGCAACGGCAATAGCGGCATCGCAGTATTCCCAAGGCGATAATGAGGACGCGCAGGATGGAATTGAGCAGAAAAAAAAGCCAGGAACGACGGAAACTTCCCCTGACGAGACGGTTGTAACGTTATCACCGGATACCGAACGTATCCGAAGCATCGAAAACCTCGGCAGCGCAGATGCAAAAACGAGCATGGAATACGACCATGCCGGTACGGAGCTCATTCTTTATGCAGAGCTTCTCACGGACGGAATATCGCTCGAATGGAACGGAACGCAAAACGATGCGTTCGTCTCGTATGTCATTGTCCGATCCACATCGGATGAAAACCCGTATTATCCAAAAACAGATGCCATCGCGACGCGAAACGACCGATCGATGACGACATACGCGGACGCGGACGCAAAGGCGGGTACGGATTATTTTTATCGCATCTGCTATATGCGTTCGCATACTGCGCGTGCGGCCTGCGGAAATATTTTGAAAATTACGTATTAGCGTAGGGCGTAGGGGGAGCATCATTCTCCCCGAACCCCATAACCAATAACCCGTAACACGTTCCCTTAGCCTTTGGGCCAGTACGTTCGTAGGTCCGTAAGACCGTAGGTTCGTAGGGAATGCGCTGTTTATTAAAGACACGCAACCTTTCCCAACCCCAGAACCTTAAAATTCTGGAACGCTTGAACGGTCCCAGTACCAATTCCCAATTGCTCATTGCCAATAGCCCCCTCTCTGAATTTTCAAATCCCCTTGACGCATTGCCTTTTCCAGCGTATCGTCTTGCGCCTCCCCGAAATGGAAGCACTGGATACTCGAAACGCACGTTGCACAGCCTACAAGGAAGGAACGGAAGCAATGCAGATACACCCAGCACGTTCGCGGAACCCTGAAAACATCCTGAGGGAAAAGGATGATGAAGGAATCCCGCCTGTCCTGTCGCCGGTCTCTCCGCATCCGCAGAGTTGGCCGCCTGAAATTCTGCGCTTCCTCGATCAGGAGCGACAGGAAAGCGCCGCATTCGTGAAAAACGAACCCGTCCGATCGGCGTGGCTTGCCAGACACCTGTTCCGCCCGAGCGCGGATTTGTGCGTGGACGGGAGGGTCTCGGACTTCTCCGAAGCCCTGGGACTCCCCATCGGTATCCTGAAGCCGTATCGCTCCGCCGGTGCCAAGAGTTCGTCGCTCGAATCGTACATCTACGCTGTACGTCTGCGCGACTTCAACCGCAAAATCCGGGCTGTACGTCTGGAGAACGGCGAGATGCATCGTATGTCGCAGCTCCACTTTGCCACCGTGCATTATTCGGCGAGCCATCCGGATCACTCCTGCGCCGCGTGGGGAAATCACACGGGCAGAGCCGAATTCGCCATGCAGGAGCATGCGGCCGCGCTCAATGCGGATTTCGCCGGAAGCATTGTCTCGCTCGTAACGCTCATCGACACGGACCTGGACGCCCTCACGATTCTCGCGCCGCGCGGAAAACTGCAGACGGCGGAAATCGCGGACATGCGGATGGAAGGGGACGATCTCCTTCAGGCGATTCGCGGACATCTGCTTGACCTGTTCCCGTACAGCTGGGAGCCGCTCGCAAGGTTGCCGCAGGATCATCAGGAAGCGTTCCATCATGAGCTCGCGGTCCTCGTACACGCAAATGTCGAGTTTGTCCGGAACGTGAAGTCCACGGGACGTCCCGTAGAGCTTCTGGAGCACCAGGAACGACTCATCTTCATCGGCAGGCCCGGCGAAACCCGCGAACACAACACGACATTCCTCATCGGCGACTTCGAAAAAGAGGCGCTCAAAAAGGACTTCGCTATCGCGCTCGCCATCGTCGCCAAGAATCTTCTTCGTGACGCCATCCGGTCCGGCAATGAGAACTGGAAAATTCCCGTCGTCATCAGCGTTCCCTACGATGAAGACGAGCGCGAGCTCACCGTCCGGTACGCGCGCGGCATTCGGCACACGCTCGAGAGGGAGGGGACGAATGTCCCCGAAATCGGTCTGAATCTCCTCACCCACGCCAAGAACATCCAAGACGATTTCCCGGAATGGGTCATCGATCACTGCAGCCGCATCGGCGAACGCATTTCCTGGTGCGTCACCGTGAACGACCGGAAAACGAGATCCTTCATCCCCGTAGACTAAATCTCAAAGCCCGTCCGGACGCATATCCGGACGGGCTTCTTCTAACCCTTGTTCGGCGGAGGAAGAAACGATAGACTGGCGATATTGTGATAAAGACGCTCGGAACAGCCGTCCTCCTTTCCTTCGGGCTTATGGTTTTGCCATGCCCGAAAGGAGCAATGGCGCAGGAAATACATGGCCGGCACCTTACCGTGGCAGCGTTTTCGCAATTCCATACAATTTCCACGGAAGTTACGTGTTGCGTACGCCCCCACTCTCCAGCCCCTGTTGCCGAGAGCGTTCTCCCGGCTCCTTTTTCATCCGAACGCGTGCCGGCCGCCGTGACAGGTTCCTATCCCGTTGCGAATAAATTGATCGCATTCATCCGTCCCGCACGAGAACCCTGCACATATCCGACGTATACGAAATTCGAATGCAGGCATGGTGTGAAACGCGAATAGAGCGCCCCGCGTTTGGCGTTGCTATTCTTAAGCGATTGATCGTATGGCCACTCTTTATTGGCGCGTGACTGGCATGACATGTCCGTCATGCGAACGCATTATTGAACAAGAACTCCTCGCGCTTCCGGGTGCCGAAGAGGCGGAAGTTTCGCTCCGACAGAGGAGGGCGGCTGTCCGTTTCTCGGACGGCGCGGACACCCCGAATCTCCAGCATCTCTATCAAACATTGAAACAACATGGATATGCGCTTACGCCGGAATCCGAACGCGCAGAGTATCCGCAGACAGATTGCGCGATTCCGGTACGAACCCCGATCCGCCATCGCATACGCCGAGCGCTCGTCGCGCTCGCGCTCACGGGGCTCGTCGCTCTTCTCATCTGGAAACCGCTCACCGCGTCCATTCCATCTATTTCAAGCGGGTCATCCTTCGGCGCCATGCTGTTCTTCGGTATTCTGGCATCCGTATCATCCTGCCTTGCCGCAACCGGTGGATTTCTTCTCGCGTATACGGCAAAGACGACAACGGCGCTTCAAGCCGTCGCCGTTCATATGGGCAGACTCGCGGCATTCGTCCTTGGAGGCGGCGTTCTCGGCGCGCTCGGGAGTTCGCTCCCCTCACTTTCCGGAAGCGCGTACGGCGCGCTCGCCCTCGTGCTCGGCATCGGCTTTCTCGTGGTAGGACTGAATCTGCTCGACCTCTCGCCCTCGCTTGCATCTTTCGGCGTACGTCTCCCAAAACGGGTTTCCGGTATTGCCGATCGGTTGCAACAATCGAAAAAACCGTATGCGCCGTTTGCCGTAGGAGCCGCGACCTTCGTGCTCCCGTGCGGGTTCACGCAAACCGCTCAGGCGCTCGCGCTCGCATCCGGCAGCGCAGAGAGCGGCATGCTCATGCTCGGAGCATTCGCCCTCGGCACTCTTCCCGTCCTTACGGGCGTCACAGCATTCGGACGAGCGGCCGGCGTCGCAAAACAGCAGGTATTCCGGCTCGCAGCCGGGGCCATGCTCTTTTTCTTCGCGTTCGGACAAATCGACGGAGGTCTGACACTCCTCGGGTCGCCCGTTACGCCTGGGACTTTCCTCTCCCGTACAGCGCCAAAAAACGCCTCGGCGGCCACGGCGCAAAAAAAGGACGGCGAACAGCTCGTCCGTATGACCATTGCCAACGGCACATATCAGCCGAATAATCTTATTGTCCAGGCCGGCGTTCCGGTACGCTGGGAAATCGAGGGGCAGGATATCTACGGTTGTGCCAGCGACATCACCATCCCGTCATTGGGAGTCTATTCGCGCCTGAACAAAGGAAAAAACATCCTTGCATTCACGCCGCCGGACAGGCCCGGAACGATTCCCTTCAGTTGTGGAATGGGAATGATTCGTGGAACCATAACCGTCGTAAACTAGTATGAAGAGAATTTCCATCCCCATACGTGGCATGCACTGCGCAAGCTGCGCGCTCACGATACAAAAATCCTTGGAGGCCGTTCATGGCGTATCTGCCGCAAGCGTAAATTTCGCAACGGAACGCGCGAATATTGAGTTCGACGAATCGCTCGCGGCGCGGGAGCATCTTGAGAATGCCATTCGGGAAAGCGGCTATGACGTCGTTGAAATGGAAACTGTCCCGGAGCCGGAACGGATACATGCCGGGCACGCTACCACCGGGTCAGGGCATACGGGTCATGACGGTTATATTGGGAGAAACGGAATCATCGCCGCGCTCATTCTCATGATCCCGCTTCTTACGAGCATGTTCATCCGACCGGATATCGGCATATTGTTCGGCTACCCCGCGTTTGACATCGTCTCGCTTGCCATTGCCTGGACGCTTGTTGCCTGGTTCGGACGCAAATTCCACATAGGAACGCTTCGGGAGCTCAAACATGCCAGAGCAACCATGGACACGCTCGTGTCCGTGGGAACGGGTGCAGCGCTCCTCTGGAGCACCTATGCAATGTTCGCCGGCGGGGAAGTGTATTTCGAGGTCGCTGGCATCATTATATTCTTCCTTTTGCTGGGAAAATACCTAGAAGCACGACAACGAATGAAAGCAGGCGCCGCCATCCAGGCGCTGCTCGGCCTGCACGCCAAGCTCGCGCATCGCGTTACATCCACCGGGGAAATCGAGGATGTCGATCCAAGCATCCTCCGGCCGGGAGATTCCTGTCTGGTCAAACCTGGGGAGAGAATCCCCACGGACGGGATCGTGGTCGACGGACATTCGAGTATTGATGAGTCCATGCTCACCGGAGAACCCATTCCTGTCGAGCGCGAAAAGGGCGATCAGGTATACGGCGCAACTGTCAACGGGACGGGAACATTCACCATGAACGTAACCGTCGAGCCCGGAAAATCGGCTCTCGACGCCATTGTCGCGACCGTCGAACACGCGCTCTCGACAAAATCGCCCGTTGAGCGGCTGGTTGATACGATCTCTTCCGTCTTTGTTCCCGTGGTCATTCTTCTTGCGGCCGCAACCTTAATCGTCTGGCTGTTTCTGACGCAAAACCCCGGAGAAGCCATCCGCCATGCCGTGGCCGTCCTTATCGTGGCATGCCCGTGCGCGCTCGGTCTCGCAACTCCCGCCGCGATTATGGTCGGCACGGGGGCGGGCGCAAAGCGAGGCATTCTCGTGAAAGACGGAAGCGCACTCGAAGCGGCACGCGACATCAATATGGTCATTTTCGACAAAACGGGCACACTCACCGAGGGAAAACCGAGCATCAGCGACGTTATCGAGAATCGCGAAGCGCCGGGCGGAAAACGACTTGATCTGCTTCGCGTTGCCGTATCGCTCGAGTCGACATCAGAGCATCCGTTGGCCTCCGCGGTTCTGCGATACGTTAAAGAACACGCGCCCGCGGAGATTGTTCCGGAACGAATCAAGGATTTTCAGGCGATAGCCGGAAAAGGCGTTCAGGGGATGTTTGACGGCAACAGAGTGGCTCTTGGAACCGAGGCATATATGCACGATCTGAATGTCATGATCCCGAAAGATCTCGAAACGAGCATCGCTGATCTTCGTCGCCACGCGAAAACTGTGATCTTCGTATCTCGGGAAAAAACGCTTCTCGGAGTTCTCGCCGCCGTCGACAGCATAAAAGACGACGCCAAAGCCGCAGTAAAAAAACTTCAAGAAAACGGCATCGATGTCGCGCTCCTTACCGGCGACCATCTCGCGACGGCGAATGCCGTTGCGGAAACGCTCGGCATTCGAACGGTTTTCTCGGATGTTTCCCCGACAAACAAAGCCGAAATCGTCAAGTCCATGCAACAGGATGGAAAACGCGTCGCCTTTGTCGGAGACGGACTGAACGATGCGCCGGCTCTTGCTCAGTCCAACCTTGGAATTGCCGTGGGAACCGGAACGGACGTCGCCATTGCCACGGGACAAATCGTGATTATGGGAGGATCGCCCATGAAGGCCCCAGATGCCATTCAGCTCGCGCGGACCACTTTCCGCGCCGTTAAACAAAACCTGTTCTGGGCCTTTATCTATAATATCGTTCTCATTCCTCTCGCCGCGGTCGGTATTGTGAATCCGATTCTGGCATCATTTGCCATGGCCATGTCGAGCGTAAGCGTCCTCACGAACAGCTTGAGAATATCGCGCAAGATGCGGTAGGATACGCTCTTATGGTTGGACCTATACGCATCGAAGGGCAGGAATTGTATAAATGCGCCGTTTGCGGGCATTTTTACGAAACAAAAGAGCTTGCGGATCAGTGCGAAGCCTGGTGCCGTGAGCATGAATCCTGCAATACCGAAATCATCAAACAAGCCGTTCAATAAGCGTAGGGGAACGGGTTACGGGGTTCGGGGAGAATTATGCACCCCCTACGCAACCACGACCTACGCAACTACGTACTCTTCCCCCCTACGCCCTACGCACCACACGTCTTACGCACTCTTCGCATCCCGCATCCCGCTCGCCGCATGGCCCAAGCCCTACGTCCTACGCAAACAAAAAACCGATGCAAGAATGCATCGGAATCGTTAAGACAAAGAAAGGGCGTCGGGGGCGGGGATGATCCATTCTGACCATCCCCGCCACGAACGAACTACTCGCCGATCTTGATGTTCGTGACGACCGCCATGGGGTTGCGGTCGCGGAACTCTGCGAAGTAGCCACGGCCGAGCGAATCGCAGCGCTCTTCGACCACGGCGCCGTTCATACGGTGTTCGCGGCCGAAGTCCAGAGCCTCGTCGCGGCTGTCGAAACGTGCGCCGCGAACCTCGAAGTAGCATGAGCCCTGATTTCGCGCAGAGAAGCGCGACTTCGGGGCGGACTGCGCGACAACCCGATGCCGAGTGGTATTCGGCGCCGGAGCCCCTTCCACGATGGTGATTCCGTGCATGGGGGCAAACACCGGACTTTCCGCAGACGCCTTCTCGAGGACCGGAGCAGAAGGTGCCGGAGTCTGAACGGATCCGCCGCACGCGACCGAACCGAGTGCCAGGATGGATGCGAAAATGAGGCCGATCTTGTGATTCTTGGAAAGGTTCATGATGATTCTCCCTGTTGCTGCTTGCTGTTTTGGCGGACTTTATTGCGTTCTGCCCGCCGAAAAATCCATTATTTGGACGACTTGGGGATTCTCGCCTCCCGCATCGTTGACACAAATGTAGCATAAACTTGACATCTTGTCAAGTCTCCTTGGCATAATATTTAAAAAATAGCTTAATTTAGGCAAAAATCTCACTCTTCTGCGATTAACAAACGCTCGGTTCTCGGGCTACGAGGATCGGGGTTCGAGTCTTATGATGAAAACGCTTACATACGGACGTATGGATTCAAGGACAAAGGGCAAAGGGAACGGGTTTCGGGGAAGATTGTGCTCCCCCTACGCAACCACGTCCTACGCAACTACGTACTCTTTCCCCCTACGCCCTACGCACC